>JGI24721J44947_10003353_pt1 | contig 22611 bp, 25 predicted proteins | sample YelNatPaOPGAMG01_FD_44947 | JGI IMG/M metagenome (IMG submission 44947) | reverse complement strand
TCATATCTGCAGGTGTCAAAGTTCAATAAGCCTAGGTTTTCTCTTATTGAACACAGCAAAGTACTTAAAACCGATGTCTCTAGCTAAAAGATATGAATCTTTAATATATTTACCTGCATCCTCAGGGAGATGAGCGTCAGAACCAAATGTAAGGGGAATATTATAGGAAGATAGTACCTTGAGAAACTCTGGCGATGGATATATCTCTTTTACTGGTCTTCTAAGTCCAGAGGTATTTATTTCAACAAAGACATTAGATTTAGATATAACTTCACTTACATCCAGGTATACATCATTTATATTCTCTGGAAGAGGNACCCCCCATAACTTAATCAAATCTAAGTGAGCCAGAATATCAAACAACCCGCTCTGAGCTGCCATCTTTACTCTTAGGAAATAATCCCAAAATATCTCTCTTAGATTTCCATTCCACCTTGGGTCTTGAGGGTCTATATCAAAACCAAAACCACTCTCTAACCAATGAACCGAACCCAAAACATAATCAAAGATATTGTATTCATCAAGAAAATCCTTAATCTCCTTTTCTTTCTCTGGCAGATAGTCCATCTCTAACCCTATCTTTACCTGATAGTTCTTCTTTAATTCCTCTAAAAAGAGAACATACTCTTCAATAGTTGAGTCACACCACTTCTCAGTATAAGGCAAAGAATTATATATCTCTCTAGCCTCTTTAAATCTATGGGCATGTTCACTTATCCCTATTTCATCTACTCCTCTTTCTCTCTCATTCTGAAAGAACTCCTCCCACCATCCTAAAGAAAATGGTCCTTTTTCTAGATGTATATGATAATCTATAGTCAATATTCAAACCTCCAGTTAAAATTCTTCTATAGCTACTGCCCTTACTGGTGATCCATCACCGCCTCTAATCTTAAGAGGTAATGCAATAAAGAATACCTTATTCTTAGTTATCTGGTCTAAATGAGCCAATGCCTCCACTACTATTATCCCTCCAGAAAGAAGTGTCTGATGAAGCCTCTTATTATCTACAGGATTGATGGTTGGAGTTTCAAGCCCTATAAGAGAAACCCTCCTTTCCACAAGCCATCTGGCAAGCTCATAACTTATTCTAGGTTGTTCCTTAAAGTATCTATTATCAGGAAGCATCTTGTACCAATCTGTTCTCAAAAGCAACTTCACTCCAGGGATTATCCTATCTTCATAATCTTTAAAGTCTTCTGGGGTTATGTCCTCTTCTCGTTTTTTATAGCTTAGGTCTATAAGATAAGCATCTCCAATAAATCTCTCCGGAGGAACCTTCTCAATTGAATCTCCGCCATCTACAAAATGAAGTGGCACATCTAGATGTGTTCCAGTATGACTCCCAAGCAGTATCTGGGTAAGATTATACCCGTCAGGATCAATAGTTTTATACCTCATAAAGAATACACTAGGGTCCCCAGGATAAACAGGCATCTTATCATAGATATCAAGGGAAAGGTCTATTACTCTCATGTTTTACCTCCTATTCAATAGAAATATTATAATAAGCAAACTAAGAAGTAATCTATAATATGTAAATATACTACTGTTATGCCTTCTTAGATATACAAGCATAAAATGGACTGCCAGATACCCAAATATAAAACTAGAAAGGATTCCCAAAAGAAGGATATCAACTGGTATAGCCATACCACCTTTAAGGAGTTTTAAGAAGGAAACTCCACCTGCCCCAAGTATAATCGGCACGGAGAGAAGAAATGAAAATCTCGCCGAGTCTTCTCTCTTTAGATTACACAAAAAAGCCCCTGTCAAAGTAGCCCCTGACCTAGAAACTCCAGGGATAATTGCAAACATCTGGCTAATCCCTATAATTAGAGCCTCTTTTATACCTATATTATTCATAGAGATGTTATGTTTACTCCATCTATCTACTAAAAAGAGTATTATTCCAAATACACTAAGGGTAATAGCCATAATAAGAGGGGACCTAAAATATGTCTCAGCTGCGTTCTCTAAGAAAAAGCCTGCTATAGCCCCAGGTATAGTAGCGATAATGATAAGGACCAATAGGTCTCTTTTCTCTGTAAAAATCTCATACCAATCTCTCCACATATATATAACAAGAGCCAAGAGTGTCCCGAGGTGTAATGCCATATCAAAACTCAATCCTAAGTCTGGCCAACCAAAAAAGTCCCTTGCCAGGAATAGATGGGCAGTACTACTTACAGGGATAAATTCTGTCAACCCTTGTATTGCTCCCAACAGGAGAACCCTTAATGCTTCCATAATACCTCCTCTAGATATTTTTCAGCACTGATAGCCGCTATTGCTCCATCTCCTACTGCGGTAGCAAGCTGTCTAAATACGGTGTTTCTTACATCACCGGCTGCAAATATACCAGGGATATTAGTTCTCATCATAGTATCAGTAATTATATACCCATTTTCATCTAACTGCACCAGGTCTTTAACAATAGAAGAGTTTGGATTACTTCCTATATAGATAAAAACTCCTTCAGCCTCAAGGTCTGTTTCCTCTTGAGTCTTCACATTGGAGAGTCTAAGCCTTTCTACCTTCTTATTCCCCTCTATCTTCTTGACTACAGTATCCCATATAAAACTGATCTTTGGGTTAGAGAAAGCCCTCTCCTGGAATATCTTCTCAGCCCTCAGTTGCGCTCTTCTATGGATCAGATATACCTTAGATGCAAAGCGGGTAAGATATATAGCTTCAGCAACAGCAGAATCTCCTCCCCCCACTACTGCTACTATCTTATCTCTATAGAACGCACCATCACATACGGCACAGTATGATACTCCTCTTCCAGTAAATTCCTTTTCTCCAGGGACATTCAATTCCCTTGGCGATGTACCGGTGGCAACTATTACCGCCTTAGCCAGGAAATCCCCATCCTCTGTCTCTATCTGGAATCCATATTCACTCTTTAGGAGTCTAATCACCGGTTTACTACTGATAATCTTTGCTCCAAACTTTTCTGCCTGGGATTCTAATCTCTGGGCAAAGTCTGGGCCACTAATTCCTTCCGGAAAACCAGGATAATTTTCTATATAGGTAGTAAGTACAGGAGTACCACCTGGTAGCATCTTTTCGATTACTAACGTCTCTATAAGAGCCCTGGAGGTATATATAGCGGCAGTAAGACCTGCCGGACCTCCTCCTATAATGACCAGGTCCGACTTCTCCATTATAACACCTCAGAGAGCTTATCAATAAGAGTCTTTTTAGACACATACCCAATTACTTCCGAGACGATACTACCATCCTTAAAGAAAAGAAGTGTAGGAATTGCCTGGATATTATATCTTATAGCGAGATTAGGATTCTCATCCACATTGACCTTTACAGCCTTAATCTTATCAGCCATCTCTCTAGCCAATTCTTCAACTATAGGACTTAACATCTTACAGGGCATACACCACTCTGCCCAGAAATCTACTATCACAGGGATAGAAGAATTCAATACCTCCTGGTCAAAATCCTCATCAGTTACTGCCTTCACTTCACTAGAAAAGTTTTTTAAACTCATTCTCCATTACCTCCATTTCTTGATATCCAATCAATTTATCTACTACTGTCCCTTTACGATTGATAAATATGTATGTAGGGATACTTACTATCCTAAACTTAAGGTTAAGATTGTTATTCTCGGGATCATCCACATTTACCTTTACTATATATACCTTGCCCTTATACTTTGCCTCCAGCGCCTTCATTGTAGGCTCCATAGCCCTACAGGGTGGACACCAATCCGCATAGAAATCTATAACAATAGCCTTCTTACCCCTTATATACTCTTGTATAAGCTGNTCTGAGGTCTTCTTGGGATTTGTACCCTTGACGTTAAAACCAAAACCATACAATATACTTATGCCTAGAGATATGACAACAAAAATTATAATAATAGAGGCAATAATCTTACTCTTCTTCATACATCCCTCCTAGGGTAAACATTTTAAAAGGAGATCAATAATATCCTCCATCTCACTAGGTGANCCTTCCTTGCATCCCTCGAGATATTCCTTCAGGAAGAGGGATGTTACGCCCTTTAATGCAGAGCTCACTGCAAGGAGCTGTATCAGAATATCTCTGCAGGGCCTCTCTTCCTCTATCATCTCTAGGATGCCACCTATCTGGCCCTCTATTCTACTCAATCTATTGTTTATATCCTTTTCCATCTTCATTTCGACATACCCTACTGGGGTATATTATACACAAATCTAGAGAAAAGAGCAATATCTAAACCTACAGTACTATACTCTGTTGTGCACCACAGAATGGACATTTTTTATCNTTTATAAGGAACTTCTCTATATAAAAACCATATCTAGCTATAAGAAGATTACCACAATTATAGCAATATGTATTTTCGTATCTATGCCCAGGGACATTCCCTATATATACATACCTTAAGCCTGACTCTTTTCCTATCTCATAAGCCTTCTCTAAAGTTTCGATAGGAGTAGCATAAAGGTCTTTCAACTGATAATAGGGGATAAACCTTGTTACATGCCAAGGGGTTTCTGGNCCTAACTCTTCCTCTATCCAATGTGCTAGGTTCTTAAGCTGTGATTCATCGTCATTTATGGTTGGGGTTATATTTGTTACTATCTCTATATGTAGACCCCAGTGTTTCTTAGCCCTAATAGCATTATCAAGGATAGGCTTAAAATTCCTTATTGTTGCAATCTTCATATAGGCTTCCTCAGTAAACGCCTTTACATCAACCCTATAGGCATCTAGATATGGAGCAATGGCATCCAGAGCCTCCCGAGTAATATAACCATTCGTTACATATACCGTATATAAGCCTCTCTCCTTCGCCAGCCTAGCAGTATCATAGGTGTACTCAAACCATACAGTGGGTTCATTATAGGTCCAAGCTATCCCTTTTGAATGTTCTCTGATAGCAAGATCCACACACTCTTTAGGGGTTAAGTTAGGTTGGTCTTCTGGATTTATATGGGCAATCTGCCAATTCTGACATCCAGGGCATCTAAGATTACAGCCGAAGGTCCCTAAAGAAAGAACCAATGAACCTGGATAGAAATGGAATAACGGCTTCTTCTCTATGGGGTCATTAGCCACAGAGCTCACTACACCATAATCTACTGCATAGAGAATTCCATCCCTATTCAGTCTTGTTCCACAGTATCCTCTTTCTCCATCACTTATTACACAGTACCTAGGACAGAGTTTACACCTAACGGCACCGTTAGTTAACCTTTCATAAAACATTGCCTCTTTCAAGATAGCATCTCCTGAAATCTCAAAGCATTTTTGTACATCTCGGTATTGTTAAAGAACACATATACATTATAACCCTTTAGAGATTCTATATAAAGTAGAAGTGCTTCCAATTCTTTATCAGAATAATCATACTGATAGAGAATCTTACCAGGAGGAGAACCATGGAGTCTAAAATAATAGGTATCAAACATAGGTATAGGCTTTAAACCCTTTTCCATAAGGGTGAATGGGTCCACTACAGGGATGCTCATAGATTCCTTGGCAAATTCGTTCCTTTCATCAAACTCCAGATTCCTTGCCTCCAAAGCAAACCTTACCGATGGATCTCGATATAAGTTAAACATCTGTTTTATATTCTCCATATTTTTAGAAGGAAATCCCTTTGGCAACTGGAATAATATGATAGGAGCCTCTAATTCTCTGGAAAATTCTATATAGAATCTAATAAGTCTTGACGATTCATCACTAGAGAACCTATCCAGATGGGTAATAATTCGGGACACCTTCACTGTGAATATAAATTTAGAGTTAATCTCTCTAGCCTCTCTCTTCCATTTACTAGAGGTAGAAAACCTTGGAACCTTATAGAATGTGGAATTTACCTCTACCGTATTAAAGATGGAGGAGTAATAAGCAAGAATACTCTTGTAGGCATTATCAGGTTCNTNAGGCATCTTTAGATATCCCCATCCGCAACAGCCAACATATATCATTTTAATTCTTCCAGAAAACTCCTCCCGGGGAAACCTTTATCCTCTATATTAAAAGCCTCAAGGATGGTAGCTCCCACATCTGCAAATGTCTCTCTAACTCCAAGATAATTAGGAGGGATATCCTTACCAGTCACAAGAAGCGGGGCATATTCCCTTGAATGGTCTGTACTTGGAGTAGTTGGGTCATTTCCATGGTCAGCACAGACAATAAGGAGGTCATTTAGCGTTAAAATCTTTATCACCTCCCCTAATCTCTTATCAAACTCTTCCAGCGCCTGTGCCAATCCCTCAGGATTATTCCTATGAGCNTAGATAGTGTCAAAATCAGAAAGATTAGCGAAAACTACAATATCCTCCCTTCTCTCCTTCTCTATCTGGATAAAAGCATCCATAGTCTCCTCATTCGTATGGGTATGATTTGATTCAGACAGTCCCCTACCACTAAATATATCCTCAATCTTACCTAAACCAATTGTTCTTATATTATTTTCTACCAATACATCTAATACCGTCTTTGCTGGTGGCGGAAGAGAAAAATCCTTCCTGTTAGTAGTTCTGTAGAAATTCCCTGGCTCTCCCAGGAAGGGGCGAGCTATTACCCTAGCCACACTATGTTTACCAGTTAAGATCCTTCTTGCAATCCTACAGTAATTGTATAACTCTTCCACCGGAATTATCTTTTCATGGGCCGCTATCTGAAACACACTATCTGCAGATGTATATACAATAGGATACCCGGTCTTTATATGGACCTCTCCCAGTTCCTTTATAATCTCAGTACCAGAAGCAGGTTTATTACCCAAAACCTTTCTTCCTATAGCTTCCTCAAACTGGGAGATAACCTCTTGAGGAAATCCGTTAGGATAAGTGGGAAAATCCTGAAGGGTTATAATCCCCATCATCTCCCAATGTCCTATGAGGGTATCCTTCCCCTCAGATTTCTCTATCATCTTCCCATAAGCCCCTATAATATCAGGCTCCTCACCTAATCCATCAACTAATCTTCCAATACCTAATCTCTTTAGATTAGGAATCTCTATATCTCCAACAACCTTTACCGTATTCCCAAGGGTATTACTCCCCTGGTCTCCATACTTATATGCGTCTGGTAACTCCCCTACACCAACCCCATCCATAACAATGATAAATATCCTCATCTTATTCTCCAATCCAAATAGAATTTAATGCTTCTATTACCTCTTCATCACTCACCTGATAGAACTCCTCGTAAAACTGTCCTACTGCATAGAAATAGTCAGGCACGATAAGTGCAATCACCTCTGCTTCTCTCTTTAATCGATTCACTGCCTCATAAGAAGCCACAGGAACAGCCACTATTATCCTTTTAGGGGACATCAATTTGACACCTTTTACCACAGAGAACATAGTTAGCCCGGTTGCTAAACCATCATCCACTATGATAATAGACTTTCCTGTGATATCTATCTGTGACCTCTCTCCCCTATATACGGTAAGTCTTCTATTTATCTCATCTAACTCTTCTTTTACTATCCTCTCTATATAATCATTTGAGATTCCGAGCTCCCTAATACTTGCTTCATTTAGAATCACATTACCAAGAGAATTTATTGCACCTATAGCATATTCCTTATCAAATGGGGCTCCCAGCTTCCTGGAGATAGCAATATCAAATGGACAATTGAGTATCTTCACTACCTCTCTTGCTACTATCACCCCCCCTCTTGGGATACCAAATACAACAGGATCAGCTATCTTTAATTCCTTCAATGCCATACCAAGGTTTATTCCAGCATCCCTTCTATCTTTGTATAACATCTTTAGCCTCTTTCCTCTTTGTACCACATAAGAAAAATTCCAACAAGAAATCCTATNACGTTGGGAAGCCATGGACCAACTATCGGAGAAAGGATTCCATTCCTTGCCAAAGCCCTACCCAAAGCAAGAAAGATATAGTATATAAAGATAATCACTAGGCTTACACCAAGACCNTAGAACCTTCCACCTCTCACAGGTAGAATACTTAAAGGGGCTCCGAGCACAGCAAGAATAGCTGCTGCAAATGGAATAGAAAACTTCATCTGATAATCCACTTCCAGGTTTCTCGTATTGATTCCACTCTTTTTGAAGGAATCTATCCTCTCTTTAAGCTCCCTGGCACTCATCTCATCGGTAGTTTTCTGCTCTTTATAAAAAGATTCTAGATTTACGTTGAGATTCAATAGAAGTTTTTTAAACTTACTCTGGAGACTTATAATCCCATCCTTATCATAGTAGTGAATAGCCATCCTCTAATATCCATTCCTTTTCCTCCACTATTACCCTTTTGGCAGATATCACCTGAGGAGGTGTGCCCGGAGTAAGGGAATATAGCAGTATATTTGTCCCTGTCCTTGTACCTGGATCATATCTATTGAGATATATATACCTGTTCTCTGGAGCTTTAAAAAATACATTATCCTGNATGATAGGAAGTGGGTCCTTAAATATCGCCTCTCTTATAAGTGTCTCCCCTTGATGAACAGACCAGGGGGCTATGAATTCGCTTATGGCAAAATTCCCAACACTTACCAGTATACCAAATACTATTATAGGCAAGAATATACGGGAAAGCCTTATCCCGCCGATTCTAAATGCAGTAATCTCTCCATCTCTAGCAAGTCTATTCAATGCCAACAGTACCGCAAAGAGGCTTGCTATAGGAAAGCTTATAGTCAAAACCCCAGGAAGTTCATAAAAAAAGATCCTTATTATATTTACAAGAGGGGTCCCTCTATTTACAAAAAGGTCTACTAGATTAAACAACAAACTCGCCGAGAGTATAAGGGCAAAGCCAAATACCCCGGCAATAAAAGATGGAAATGTCTCTTTTATTAAATACCTATCTAAAATCTTCATAATTATATTATACCCAGTTTAGACTTTAATACAAGGAGGAAAAATCTAGGAATAAATACNAGCCTCTTAAACCTCTTAGGGTCTTGTATTACTCTATATAGCCATTCCATACCTATAGACTGCATCCATCGAGGTGCCCTCGGAATCATTCCACTTAAGACATCAAAACTACCACCTACACCTATGGCAAGTCTTACAGGCAGGTCTCTATGCCGACTCATCCATAGCTCCTGCTTTGGCATCCCTAACCCTACTACCAGAAACCCAGGTTTCAATCGCTTTATCTCTTCTATAATGTCATTCTCTCCTTTATAATCAAAATATCCGCTATGAAATCCAACTATACTTATACCTGAGAACATTGCCTCTAAATTCTCCCTGGCTTTAGAAACCACCTCTTCTTTTGCTCCTAGAAGATATACATCTATATGGTTTTCGCTACAAAACTTCAGTATATCTAACAATAAATCAATGCCAGCAATCCTCTCCTTTAACCCCTTATTCAGGAATCTAGATGCCTTTATAAGCCAGCTACCATCTGCCACTACCAGGTCTGCCTGATTTACTATTCTTTTAAAATCTTCATTCTCGTGAGCGATGACTACTCCTTCTGGATTTAAGGTAACTATATAATGAAAAGAATCATCTAATAAGAATTTCCTGACGTATTCAATGGCTTCTTTCTTGGTAAGATTATCTATTTTTAAACCAAAGATTGTATAACTCATCTATCGGTTTAAATGTCTCCTCCTCTTTTTCTAATAACTTTTCTTTTATATCCCCTATATGATTCTTTAGAACCTCTCTATTCTCCAGTGAAGAGATAATAGCACTCTTTATATCTTCTCCCTTCTCTGTAAGGGATAAAAGTCTCATCTTAGGGAATGATGATAAAAAGGCACTAACCTTCGGATCATAGGCTATCCCTATAAATGGGACGTCAAAAATTGCCGAGAGGATCAAAGGATGTAATCTCATCCCTAAGACAATACTCGAAGATGATATAATTCTTACCAAGTCTTCAATATTACCCCAGATCAGGAGATCTCCTCCTATATCTCTAGCAAATCTTCTGGATATATCTAGGTCCTCTCTCTTATGGGCAACCAAAAAAGAGACCTCGATAGAAAGATCATTTCTAATCTCTTTTAAGGCAGAGATCAGGACTTTCTCATTAAAACCAGGGAAATCTCTTACAGAGACCAGGATCTTTTCTTCAGAAATATGCTCAATCTTTTCTCCCTTTGGTTCATAAAAAAGTGCCAGATCTTCTCCTACATATATTTGAGGTTTATCTATTCCTAAACTTAGCAATAACTCCTTAGAACCCTGGTTCCTTACACTTATAGAATCTGCAAGATTTACTAGTCTCATCGATCTCTTTCCAAGAAATGTATCTATAGGACCTATACCTTGAGAAACCATTATTACTGGCTTTCCAAAAAGAAAAGAAAGAAATATTATCCCCAGATAATAAAAAAGACTCTTTAAGCTAGTTACATCCTGGAGTATACTTCCACCTGCAAAACAAATCCCATCACTCTTTATAATACCAGAGAGCAGCCTTTTTCTAGGAATTACCTCTACCCCATAGACATTATCTATATTCTTATTATACAGTACCAAAGGCTTGAGTAGAGGATAATGGGTCTTTATAAATTCTAATGTAGATAGAAGGACTAATTCATCACCAAGATTATCAAAACCATAGTATCCAACTAAAAGGAGTCTTTTCAAAACCTATAAACCTCTAATTTAAATATAGCTTAGAGTTATTATAACATATAGGAGAGAAGATACCAAATTGAAGACCTAATCTTCCGTTCCAGGTAGTTGAGGCTATCAATAAGCCAAGAGTAAAAGATTTGCCCTGTAGATTATCAAGCAAAACATAAATATAATGTTTCTGGCAAGTATGATATAATGGTTAAGGTGGTTGATGTGTTTAGGATAGAAAGATTGAGAGAATCTTATGCCTTTAATTTATATGAAGCACTAGGACATATTTATAGAATTTTTGGACTAAGTGTTATAAATTTTCTTGAGCCCTACAGTGACCCTGAAGAATCCTGGGAAGAGTTTTTTACAGTAATTAAATCACCATATCGCCCTGAGAAAGCTAGAGAATTAATTGATAGGCTAGGAAATGAATGGTTTCTAAATATTCCGGTTCATTGGTTTCTGGCTCTACGGAAAATTTATCATTGTGCCTCGGGATGAATATTTCCCCAAGAAACTTGTCACCATCCTAGATAGAATGAATACTGTACATCTTTAAATAGATTGTGGTGGACGGCTAAACCTCCGTCTAACATAATCTACCTCTTTCTATATTGCTCGGAGATATAGTTATGGCGCGCCTGAGAGGACTCGAACCCCCAACGAGCGGATCCGAAGTCCGCCGCTCTATCCAATTGAGCTACAGGCGCAAGAATGGGGTGAATGAGGGGACTCGAACCCCCAACATCTGGATCCACAGTCCAGCGCTCTAACCAAATTGAGCTACATTCACCAATGGCGCGCCCAGCAGGACTCGAACCCGCGGCCCACAGATTAGAAGTCTGTTGCTCTATCCACCTGAGCTATGGGCGCAATGGTCGGGGCGAAAGGATTTGAACCTTCANCCTCTTGGTCCCAAACCAAGCGCGCTAGCCAAGTTGCGCTACGCCCCGAACTATAAATAGTATATCAAATTTTACAATAAAATCAATAGAATTTTTTATCTATTCTCTCATAGCATTCTTCAAGACCTCTATTAATTCAGGTCTTTTTTCACAGTTTGAAAATTCGAATGCTTCATAGTGCATCTTTTTTATCTCGTCTTCTGTCATATCTGCAAACTGTAACGCATATAGAGGTGCAAGTGCATTCCCTACTCTTCCATATGTAGCATGTTCTTCTACCTCTCTAGTGAGGGATTCATAATCTAAACTATAATCTCTCACTTCTTCTGCCACCGTCTGAGCTATGAGTTCTATCATTCTAGCCACTTCGGTAGATAATAGTCCGTGTCCTCTTGATGTCCAAGGGTCAAGCCCAAGTTTTCTCTTAAGATTAAGAATAGGCATTATTCTTTTCATATAATCACAGTCTTCTCTGGGAACTACAAGTCCTTGGACTCCTACATCTTTATATGTCCATATAGTCCAGTGCTGTTCATATTTATTGAATACCTCTAGCTGGTCCTTTAATGCTAAGAGTCTAGCCTTATCTGCATTTGTTGGAGAATCGATAGGTCCATCGAATAGAGCTCCAAACTCACCTACCCAGGATGGTCTTTTATGTTCTAGGATCCATCTATTTCTTTCTAGAAATATCTCTTCCATCCAATGCTTATCTACATATACATTACCTACATAGCCAGGATACTTCCTTGCCCTATGAGTAGCTATTGTATAGTTATGAGAACTATAAACAAGATTATCATCAAATGGCTCCTCAAGACCTTCAAAAACTTGTGAATATCTATTACCCTCGATAAAAATTATATGTCTTTTATCTACTTTTCTTATAGCAGAAGTCCATTCTCTATAGACCCTGTTCAAGATCTCCATATTTGGGGCATTAGGTTCATTAAGAAGATTATAACCTGCAACCTGAGACTCATTCTTATAACGGTCTGCTATGTAAACCCATAAATCTTTTATCCTCTCTTGGTAGTCTCTATTTCCCCAGAGAAGTGATATTCCATATGGATTATCCGAATGCCACCCCTGATTTTGCCACCCTGGAGCTGCATGAAGGTCTAGGATAATATAAATATTATGTTTTTTACCCCATTCAATGGCATAATCTAGATAGTGAAAACCAGCAGAGTTGTATTGTCCAGGATTCATATCATCTTCAAAGTGTCTATAGTTAAATGGAATCCTTACAACAGTTGCTCCTATTTCTGATAGAAATTTAAAATCACCTTCAGTTATAAATGAGTCTAATAGACTAGTAAAGAATGCCTGATAACGCTCTTCTCCAAGTTCATTCCTTATAGCCTGTCTAACACTACTTTCAGCCCCAGTATATCCAGTGATGAAATTCTCCATATTTAGCCATCCACCAAAACATACACCTCGCAAGAATACCTTCTTACCAGTATCATCTATAATGTAAGGTCCTTTAACCTGTAAAAATCCCATAATAGAATCATCTCCTTCCTGTTAAGCGATTGTTTTCTCTGATTTTGAAGCATAAAGATAGCATTTTACTACTACCCCGTCTACTACAGTATCACCAGGAGCTTCCTTTCTACAGATATCCATTACATATGGACATCTTCCTGCAAATTTACATCCCTTCCTTAGATATTCCTCTTCTTCGGAAGCCGTAAGTCTAATAGACTCTTGCCATTTCATCTTTGGATCTGGTTCTGGGATGGATTCCTTTAGAAGCATAGTATAGGGATGTTTAGGCTCCATCAAAACCTTTTCCACAGGACCTGTCTCCACTATTTCCCCACGGAACATAATTGCTATCCTCTCACTTACATAATAGGCAGTCGCGAGGTCATGAGTAATATAGATTACACTTACATTATTCTTCTCCTTCAATTCTTTAAAGAGGTTTATAATAGACATTCGTAAAGATGCATCTACCATAGATACAGGTTCATCTGCTATTAATAACTGAGGTTTTGTTATTAAAGCCCTTGCCACCGATATCCTCTGCAGCTGGCCACCTGAAAATTCTCCCGGATATTTATCTCTTACTTCCTCCAATGAAAGTCCTACCGCTTTTAAAGCTTCATCAATTATTCCATCTATCTCATTTCTATTTCTACTCACATTGAAATTCCAGCAGGTTTCGTAGAGATATTCATTAACTTTTCTTAAAGGATTAAATGTTTCAAATGGGTTCTGGAAGATTGCTTGGACCTCTTTTCTAAAAAGGCTCCTCGCCTCTATATCCTTTAGATTAGTGATTTTATTTCCTCTATAAAAGATGCTTCCCCTCGTAGGCTCTATAAACCCAAGAATTATTCTAGCTACAGTAGTCTTTCCACTTCCACTCTCTCCGGCCAGGGTAAATATCTCTGGAGAGTTTATACCAAAGGAAACATTATTTACAGCAACTATCCTTATCCTTGAGAATACACTTCCCAATGAAAATACCTTCGTTAATCCCTCTATCCTTAAAAGTTCATTGTTCTCTTTCATTGTCCCATCTCCTTTGAGTATAAAAGGCAGGCAACCTTATGGTCTTTTGAAATCTCTATTAACTGCGGTTCTATCTTTTTACATTCTGGTTTAAAGCTATCACACCTAGGATGGAACTTACATCCTGTTGGCGGATTTATTAAAGATGGCGGTGACCCTGGAGCACTAACCTTATAAGACTTATCTCCTATCTTGGGGAGTGACCTGATAAGATATTTGGTATAAGGATGGAGTGGGTTTTCAAATATCTCTTCTGTCTTTGCCTCTTCTATTATCTTTCCTGCATACATCATTGCTATTCTATCAGAGATATTGGCATGGACACCCATATCATGGGTTACAATAATGATTGTATTTTTCTGAGTCTGCTGTATATTTTTGAGGAGTTGAATGACAGCTCTCTGAGCTACAACATCTAATGCAGTAGATGGTTCATCAGCAATAATAATCTTTGGCTTTAATATTGTAGCCAGGGCAATCGTAACCCTTTGACGCATCCCACCAGAGAGTTGATGCGGATAGGCATTCAAAACCTCTAGTGGAAGTCCAACGGCATTAAGATGTTCCTTGATAGAGTCTTCTATCTCTAGTTTATCTTTATAGTTGCTATGAGCCTTTATAAAATCCCAGAAGGAATCTGAGATCTTTGTGACAGGATTCAAGACACTCATAGAACCTTGAGGAATATATGATACATATTCCCACCTTAATCTCCTTAGCTCCTCTTCATCTAGGGAAAAGATATCTACTAGCTTACCATCTATACTATATAGCACCCTTCCATCCATAACGTTTAAAGGTGGTTCTATCATTCCATAGATAGTCTTTATTAGGGTGGTCTTTCCGCATCCAGATTCTCCTGCAATTCCATAGATCTCATTTTCTTTGATCTCTATACTGATATCATTTACAGCCATAACTGACTGCTTTATCCCTAGGATATCTAATATATAGAAAGATTTTAGATTCTCGGTCTTAAGGATGGTCATCTTTTTACTCCTTTACAATTCCAATTCTCTGTATTCTGGTCCTAGGGTCCAGGTATTCACTAATGCTAACTGAAAGAAGATATAAACTTACGAATAAGAAAACTGAAATTACTACAGGGGTTAAAAGCCACCACCATAATCCCAAAAGCATAGCCTGATAGCTAATAGCCCAATGGAGCATGGTCCCCAATGTTGGAATCTCAAGGTTAGAAAGACCAAGAATTGCCAGTGTTATCTCCATTCCTATAGCCCAGGACATATTATTTATAATCGTTGAAAATATTATAGGTATAACAAAGGGGAGGTATTCCTTAAATACCAGGTGTAGGGTCTTAGAACCAGATAAAACGGCAGTAAAAGTAAATTCCCTCTCTCTCAGACTTAGAATCTGAGACCTGATAACCCTAGCATCCCATGACCACCCAAATACCCCTATTAAACCTAAAGATACAAAGCTCAATCTTCCCTTTATCAGGGTAGATATCAATATAAGGATAGGAAATAATGGTAATACTAAAAAACTATCATTTATAGACATTAAAACCCTATCCATCCTTCCACCTCTATATCCTGCTACTAACCCTATGATGATAGCTATGATTCGAGAGAATAATGCAGCTATAGAGGCTATAATAAGGGAATTTCTAATTGCAAAAGTTATCTGCCAGAATATATCCTGACCCTGCGAATTTGTTCCAAAGATGTGTTTTATAGATGGGGGGAGGTCCCTTGGTACAACATTCCATATCGTAGGATTGTAGGGGGAGAAGAAAGAAAGAATCACAAGAAACAGAAGGATACATAATGTTATGAATCCAAATTTAAATTTACCATCCCTTAGGAGGTCTTTCAATAAATTCATAATATTACCTCTCTTTCCATTCTATTTATATCTAACCCTTGGATCAAAAATGGGATAAAGGAGATCTATCAGTAGTATAAACGTAGAAATGCCTATTATAGATAAGGCAGTTATGCCCATAATAAGGTTATAGTCTCCTGTATTTATGGCATTATAGAGTAATGTTCCTAATCCCGGATAGGAAAAAACTATCTCAGTGATCAATGCCCCGCTAAAGATCTGACCCATAGAAAGGGCAAGTCCAGTAACCTGTGGAAGCATTGCATTTCTCATCACATATTTGAAGGCAATAGTTCCTCTTTTCAGTCCGCCATTCTTTGCATAGACCACAAAATCCTCTCTTATAACATTTGATACTATAAGTCTCATAGTCTGTAACCAGACTGCTGCACCAAGAACCACCATAGAAAGGGCAGGAAGAAATGCATGCCTTAGAATATCAAGGACAAAACTCCAGCTAAATGGTACCCTCATTCCAATAGAAAATCCTCCTCCAAGAGGGAATAACTTGAGTAAATAAGCAAAAACAACTAAAAGGATAAGGGAAAAGATATAATATGGGATAGGACGAATCACCATTGCGAAGTTCTCAAGGAACTTAGCCCATCTCTTCTGATAGAAGAATCCTGCAAGTCCCCCAAGGATGTTTCCTATAATCCATGATAAGACTGTAGAAACAGTTAAAAGACCTGCAGTCCAAGGTAGAGAGGCCTTAATTAGACTTACAACAGGGATAGGGAATTGAAATAGAGAGGGTCCAAAATCACCTCTTACGAGTCTTTTCCAAAAGGCTAGATACTGTTGCAGGAGGCTTCCCTTTAATCCATAGAGTTCTTTCAATGTCTCTGTTAATTTCTCAGCGGCCTGTGGGTCTAAGTAAGTCCCCTGCATCCTTATAGTATTAATCAATTGCTGAACAGGGTCTACAGGAGATAGTCTAGGGATCAAAAATACAAGGGTTATTCCTACAACTATAACTACTAAATATTGTATGAGTCTTGGTAACAGGTATCTCTTTAAAAAGTCCATTATACTTTTGCCTCCTTAAAATCTCTCCTCCCCCCTTTTTAGGGGGGAGGAGCTTCCTTAATTATTTCCTACCTGTAGGCTTCAAGAATGGGAGCATATACTTAAAGTTCGGCCAATGTTCATAAGGCTGACAGTAAGCATTCTCTGCACCAGGATAATTGGTCCAGTAATACTCATCCCAAGAAACAACACCAGGATATGCAAAAGTAGGAATACTTGGCATTTCTTCTAGTGCTATCTTTAAACCATCCATTCCTAACTGGCGAGTCTTTGGATCATCCCAGCTTATCTTTTCCATCTCCTCTATCACCTTGTCCATTCTTGGATCAGACCATCTGGAAGCATGGCCAAAAGTCTGCTCTCCTATAGGCTTTACAAATATAGAACGCCAAGAGTTGAAGGTTCTATATAGGTCAGGGTGTCCACCCCAGGGCTCTGTAGCAGGCCAGGTTGAAGAGGCATCAAATTCTCCTCTCTGTTCCAAAGTTGCCTCCATCTGAGTACTCACTACCTCTACATCGATTCCGAATTTCTTCCACTCTTGAGAGGCGGCAAAGGCATTCCTAAAGGCTGGATGCGCCGGATTGGTACTAGTCAATATTGTAATCTTCCAAGGCTTACCATCAGGAAGGAGCCATTTTCCATCCTTATCCCTCTTAAATCCATTCTTTATAAGGAGTTTTTCTGCTACATCTGGGGCATATTTGAACCATCCATATCCAAAAGTCTCCCTGATCTCTTTAGGCTCTGTTGGAACCTTATATCCTCTACTCTTTGCATATTCTGCCAGTCTCATCGGGGCATTGGGGTCATATACCTTAAATGGTTTTCCATCTACATCTATAGTAAAGTTCTTGATCCAGCTCTCCATTGGACCATAGTACCATTTTAGATAGACAGGAGTAGGAGGTATGGCAAGGGCTCCCATAGTAGCAGCACCATCAAATGCTAAAGCGATATAATCAACGATATCTATAGAGAGGGTCAATGCCCACCTTACATCCTTATTATTAAATGGAGCTTTTGCAGTATTAAATGTGATTCCTGTGATACATGGGTCAACGTTAACTACCCAAGGAAAATCCTTTCTATAAGCCCTTGCATACTTATTAGTGGCAAGGACAGACCTTAATGCCTCCATAGTCAAACCTGTCATATCTAACTGATGATTATTCTGAGCAAGAACCTTCTTTTCTGGTGGACCATAGTAGATATAGAGGACATACTTAGGTTGAGGCATCCCATAGAGTTTTCCTGTAGGAGTTTTGTCCCAATCAGCTCTCCTCTCCCATAAAGTCCAGTATCCACCTGGATCATAGCTCTTCATTACATATGGACCTGAACTAATAGGAGGATTGAAGGCAAATGTTACAGGGTCTGTAACCTTTTCGAAGACGTGCTTAGGAAGAGGTCTACAACCTCCCCATCTATCCAAGAAATAGGTATGGAACCTAGAGTTTGGCTTCTTTAGCTCAAAGACAACTGTATACTTACCTACTGAATATACCTTATTCACATACTCTGAAAATTGAGCATAGTAGCCCAGATCTGAATGTTTCATTATAAGCTGAACGGTATATACCACATCATCTGCTGTAAATTCTACTCCGTCACTCCAGTACATCCCTTTTCTTAACTTAATAGTCATCTTGGTAAAATCTTTATTATAGATAGGCTTATCACTAGCTAGGGCATTTATAANCTTACCTGTAGCGTACTCTACTATCCACAAAGGCTCGAGCATAAGNTGTTGTATTCCACGATCAGGAGACCTCCAGGTAGCTGCCCAGGTATTAAAATTGTCTGGAGTAGCTACTCTTCCACTCANAACATCCACCATCAAGGTCTCTGATCTAGGTAACTCAGGAGCTAGCTGGGCAAAAGCTCCAGGTAGACCGCTTAAGATAAAACTACAAACTACTACTCCTAAAAACAAGACCTTTAAAAACTTCTTCATGTTACCTTTCCTCCTTTCAAATTTTATAAAATAGTTTAAAAACAACCTCTAAATCCCCCTTATTAATAAAGGTTATTTCTCCTTCTCACCTCCTCTCTATTACAGACTTTCTTGTCACTAAACTAGCCCTCAACATCCTGGGCTCAATGAATAGATTGCCACTTTCTAGTAAACCGATTAACATTTCTGCGCCATCTCTACCAATCTCATATAAAGGCTGTCTTACCGTAGTTAATGGAGGGTCTGCTAAACCTGCCGCATGAATATCATCAAATCCCACAAAAGAAATATCTTCTGGTACCTTTAGACCATTATCTTTTGCCACCTGCATAGCAGCCAGTGCCATATTGTCATTGGCAACAAAGATAGCGGAAGGAAGTGGCTTTAGATTGAGAATCTTCTTCATTGCCTCTACAGCGCTCTTTTTATGGTAGTCTCCCTCTAGAATATACTCTTCTCTTATAGGAATATTGTGCTTATTAAGTGCATCTATGTAGCCTTTAAGTCTAAGTTCTGCATGTTGGTGTCCTTTAGGACCAGAGATATGGGCTATATCTCTGTGGCCAAGTTTTATCAGATATTCTACTACCTCAAATGCTCCTCGATAGTGCTCCGCGGTTACAAAGTTTCTCTCAAAACCAGAGATGCTTCCACCCAAAACGATAAAAGGTCTTTTATTATCTAAAAAAGGAAGAAGCTCATCTATTGATAGAGACCAGTGAGATAGGATAAGAATTCCATTAGAATTATTGGGGATGTTTTCTAAGACCTCTTTACGCTTAATGAACTCCTCCGGTCCGTAATCTCCTCTGATATCTAGATTGGTATAGTACCCTTCGTCTCTTAGCCTATCTATTACCCCTTGAATGAGAGGCATATAAAAGCCTCCTGTATAGTGAGTACCATCGATAAAAGCAATAAGTGAAATCCCCTCTTGAGTCCTCCTATTAGAAATATATCCCAATTCAGAAGCTACTTTAAAAATCTTTTCTTGGGTCTCTCTGCTTATCTTCCCTTTACCGGATAGGACTAAAGATGCTGTAGTATATGAGACCCCGGCCTTCTCCGCTATATCTTTTATTGTTATCCTCTTTTCACTCAACCAGTTCTCCCATAGTAATAAATTAACTAATATTATTACTGATAGTATATCATAAAAATTTTAAATGTAAATACTCATACATTAAAATAAAAGGTTATTATATCTCCATCTTGAACCTCATAATCCTTCCCTTTAATATAAACCTTGCCTAAAGATTTTAACACGCTTTCGCTTCCATATTGGATGAACTCATCATATTTCATAACTGAAGCCCTTATAAATCCTCTTTCAATATCTGAGTGTATCTTCCTTCCTGCTGATGGAAGCAATTCTCCTTTCTCTATGGTCCATGCTCTTACCTCATCAGGACCTACAGTGAAAAATGAAATATACGAAAGGACATCATACATAGTCTTGGTAAGCTTATTTATAGCAGGTTCATCAATCCCGAGTTCTTCTATAAATGCTTCTCTATCATAAGGCTCTAATTCACTTATCTCCTCTTCAATCCTTGCAGAAAGCACAATAACTCTGGTATTTTCTCCTTCCCACATCTTCTTTATATCCTCATATGCCTCTTTGGAGTTTAATCTATCCATATCAGTATTCATTACAATTATCAATTTCTTATTACTGATAAACTGAAGATGTCTTATACTCCTTTCCATATCCTTACTAATTTTTATGTCTCTTAACGACTTTCCCTCCTCTAGATATCCTCTCAAGAGATTAAGAACTTCTTTTTCTTTGGACTTCTCTTCACTATTATATTTTTTGTCCTTTTCTATCCTTTCAAGTCTTTTCTCAATAAGGGAAAGATCAGCTAAAATTCCCTCAAGATTAAAGATTTCTATATCTCTCTTGGGGTCAATAGAACCCTCTATATGAGGAACAGTTTCATCTTGGAAATCTCTCACTATATAGCAGATACAATCTATATCTTTAAGTTGGGAGGTATAATTCTCTTTCCCCTGATTTTTTGTTATAGGAGGCAAAAGAGATATCTCAAGTTCAGGATATACTACCTTCTTAGGCTTATATATCTTAGCCAATTGGTCCAATCTTTCATCCTTGATCTTAGTTATACCTTTTATCTCTTTTTCTCTTTCAGAAGGTCCTACAGAAATCCCCGTTAATAACCTAAATACAGTCTTTTTCCCTACATAGGGAAGCCCTATAATACCAAGTTTCATAATATTCCTCCATTTCTCTTTCTACAAGGGAGCTATTTTACCATAAAGAATAGGATAAAACAATGGTCTAGTTATGATATAATAATGTAAATTCCCTTTTCATAAGGAGGAATAATGACATATGAACGTCTTAGGAATAGTAGGAAGCCCGCATAAAGATGGAATGACAGCAAAGCTTGTAAAAAAGGCATTAGAAGGAGTAAGAGAGGAAGGAGAGGAGACAGATTTAATCTATCTAATAGATGAAGAGTTAAGATACTGTGAAGGATGTGGGGGTGGATGTTTTCAGACATTAAGATGNNTAANAGACGAAAAAGCAACTTTAAGAAGCCAGAGAGTCAGTTCTTGTGATGCCCTNGTCTTTGGAGTTCCAGTTTATTGCTGGCAGATAAATGGACTNTCCAGTCTATTCATAGATAAGCAGAGATTTAATACTGGCTCTATAGTTGCNCCATCAACNAATACAAGACCAGCCCTAGGTATTGCTGTGGCTGGTGGTAGTGGAACGGGATGTATACTAGCATTACAGTCTCTATACAAATACTTCTTCAATTGGAGTTTTAGAGGGATTGATCCATTACCTGTTACTAGATTTAATTTCCAAGAGGCTTTAGAGCTTGCAAAGGAGTATGGAAAACACCTTGTTCAAGTGGCAAGGGAAAAGAAACAATTCTCTAGTTTTGGAGAAGCGATAGCATACTACGAGACATTAGAGTATATGAAATATACACCAATAGATGAACTCCATTTTATAGTCAAAAGTATTGTAAAGAGCCTAGAGAAGAAAGAAGGGATTAATGATTTAAAAGAACAGCTATTAAAAGAGCTGGATCTAGCTGAAAAGGCTTTAACAAGTGGAGATAGGCTTAATGAAGCTATTCATTTAGATAATGCATATAGAATAGGTGTAAAGGCTTGGAATATAATTAATTCTTAAATAGGAGGTGAATGTTTATGCTTAAAGGAATTTCTCCTTTATTATCCCCAGAACTACTAAAAGTACTCTGTGAGATGGGACATGGAGATGAGATCGTCCTTGCAGATGCCAATTATCCAGTTTGTTCAAGTGGACCAAAGGTAATAAGGGCAGATGGGCTTGCTATGCCAGGTCTTTTAGAGGCTATACTCAAACTCTTTCCGCTTGATACCTATGCTAAAGAAAATGTAATTTTAATGGCATCAAATGAAGGAAGGCCAGAGATATGGGATAAGTATGAAGAGATACTCAAGGCTTCAGAAGAAGATGCAAGGATTACAGCTATAGAAAGGTTTGATTTCTATAGAAGGGCTTCAAATGCCTATGCAGTGGTGGCTACTGGAGAAAGGGCTTTATATGCTAACATAATCCTTAAAAAAGGGGTAATAAAATAGGAGGGAGAGAATAATGTTTGAAATGTGGGGAATACATTTATTATCAGGTGCAAAGACAAGGTCTATCTCAGCAGAGAATCCTAAAGGTGAAGTTGGTGGAGGAGCAAAAGAAGTCCCTGATGTAAGTAATCCGGCATCTAATTTGGGTAAAGGGTGGAAGGTAAAGCCCTGTATTACTCTACCTGAAAATTCTACT
>JGI24721J44947_10003343_pt1 | contig 22648 bp, 14 predicted proteins | sample YelNatPaOPGAMG01_FD_44947 | JGI IMG/M metagenome (IMG submission 44947) | reverse complement strand
GCATGGCATGGTTCAGAGTCCGGGAAAGCTGGAGAGGCATATGGATACACTAGGAATGGTTTTCCTGGGTCGTTGGTGAAGGGTAATCGTGTTCTATTTTTTGTGATATTTCTGATTGTATTATATTTCAACCAGGCGCTTGCGACTCGACAACTTACATAATCCTTTCGGTTCCCTGATAATGATTTAGAAAAAAATTTTTTGAGCCTTTTTGCAGCCCAGAAGATCGAAAAAGTGCTGCGTGCTCCAATCCACGGGATTCGTCCGAGCCTGGCAGAAGCATTGAACGGTATGAAACTTGCTCGCTTATCAGTAAAAACTTCTATACGGTCTCTCTGGGTGTGAGGAATTTTTTCTTTTGTTCGTTAGTGTGATGCTTTGCATGGTGTTTCGCCTTCAGCACTTGGGAAGTGAGCTATGGTCGGGAACAGCGTTCGCAGCATCAGAATGAAACCGCGAATTCATTTAGTAATATTCTCTGCCACGTAGCTGTTCGTCAGGCGTTGCGAAAATAGGTCACCGGTGGAATTTGTGAATGTTGCATTTTCCGAGATGATTTTAGTCGCCGAATACAGCAGCCACTTGAAGACCTCATGACCCAAGGGTGTTAGAATCGATATCTTCAAGCAAGAAATTTACGCGCATGGTTTTTGCAGCGACTCTGTCTGCGTTTACCTTCCTGGTCGGATATTCCCGCTGGGACTCTATCTATCATGAAGTGGTGCCTCTTGCATATTCTCAAGCCAAAGGGAAGGGGAGCATGTGAATAGTGGTGGTGCTTGGAATATGTTCAAGATTTCATCAGGTATTTTCCAGTGAACCCAGGTCACAGGGCCCACTATCTCATTTGCATACGGCCAGTTATCCTGGAAACACTCCGCCGCAGTTTCAATTTACAGGGTCCATGATTTGATCTATAGACTGCGAAAGCTCTGTGGCAACTTAAGCGAAGCACAACAAAACTCGGGAACCTAGTTATCGCTTATCTAATGAATTGACCACGACGCGTCGCATGGACATCAAAGTTTGTTGCCTTCTGCAAAATGGAGCACTTGCTAAAGAGCTCCTGCAGCAATTGATACTCGGAAAGGTGAACAAAAACGCTGTGCGCTCCGCGCATCATAACTCGAGTTGCTAGGAAATGCGCATCTCAGCTGTTTACAATAGCATCACCGTATAGTTCGCTGAATCTATATTTCACTCATCTTGGGATGAGAACAGCAGCCCCTTTCCTCAATTGTCGAGAGGCTAGGTCGGCAGATGTCGCCTGACAATTTCAAAATTACATGGTCTCAGAAATGAACTGATATACCTTCCAGCAGTGCAACAGAGCCTTATCGGAGACTTCACATCAAAGCGCACGCACAAGTGTGAGCACCTCTGCTTGGGTGCTCAGCTCGACAGGGCACCTTTGCGGTAGAGAGAGACTCAGCGCTGGCTGCAGTAAGAGCGAAAGCGTTCGGGATATATTACAGAACAAGACCTTCGCCCGGGCCTTCCGATTTATTGCAAAGAAGATGGTCATGTTTTCGGGCTTACAACCATGTGCTGATTTCATTTGCAATTCAAAATCGTTGCACATGAAGAAGAGAGGTAAATGCGTTCATAAAGTTGATATCCAATGGATACTAAGCGCGTTAGCGATCAAAAGACAATGTCGTTCGAATTTTGCACTCAACTTACGATGTATGTTTCGAACCGCAGTACAGCGCCGCGCCCCTTTAGATTGCACACCGTTTCAGAGCATATGCCGCTTTCTTTAAAGGCAACGGACTTGGCCACCCGGGCGTGGACTCATCTCAGCAGAAATAAACTGCGAAGATCAGTAATTAAAGCGACTTCGGACCAGCCTTCACGCCCGCCTTGGAAACACCTGCAACGGATCTTGCTCAGCACTCAACTCGCTTCCTTCGGAGCAGACTCCTTCGTGTGCGTGCCTGAGGTTTATGAGTACTTGTTCCAAAGACTATCGATTAGTGATTCCTGGATGGTCGTCTGCAAGACGCTTTTCGTTATCCACTACATCCTGAGGGAGGGAAACCAACGGCTAGCAGAGTTACTGCTTAGCGACTCGGCCACTTGTTTTACGTCTGCTGAACGACTTATCGGGCCTGACTTCGTGTATGCACAGTTCGTACGAAAATATGCCATTTATCTGAGGGAAAAGGTAATCGCCTACCAAGCGATGCGAGTCGTTTTTGAACATCCAGGGACTCGCAAGGCAGTGAGCTCTGGAGCCCCAGTGCGAGTCGTGACACCGAGAGAGTGCGCCTCAGGACCCAGAATACTGGGCTCGGCGAGTGGTGAACTCAGGAGGGCTCCACCCCAACAAGCAACAAATTATTCTACCCAGCCGGCTGAGAGTGCTCAAATGGCGGCAGTTGCCTCTATTCCAGGTGCAAGTATTGAGAGCCTTGCTCTCGTCGACGCCATTAGAGTCCTGCCGATTCTTCTCGATCAGCTGGACGCTCTTGTTGCTGTGCGCCTTGCAGACGGCTCGCGACTCAACGATCTAACTTGCGCTGTTTCAGAACTCTTACTAGAAGAATTGGGCGGGCTCATTCCAGAAGTTAATCGAGGCATGAATCGAGTTCTAGAAAGTTTTCATGCTCTGGGGACTCATCACGCCATATTTTGCCTGCATATCTACGATCGTTACTGTAGCTGCGTACGAAGTACTGAAGATTTTCTTTCGATGCAGTTTGGGACGCACGTTTTCCTACCCAGAGGTCGGACGCCGCTGCTTGATCACGTGCCTCTGGATTTGAGTGCAAGTCTCCGAGAGCATATCCTTCGTAAGGGTCTAGAAAGAACCTCTGGAATATCCTCTGATAACGAACGAGCAAAAGAAGAGGAGCTGATTCGAAAGGCCATCGAGGAATCCATACGGGCAACCATGCGTTAAATTACGAAGTACTCGGTGCGAGTTCGATTTCGCGCCCGCTCTGATGCGATTTTGCGGATGTTGTTCAGAGGCATCATTTCCGACCCGATTCTGCACAAGTCGCTTTACGAAATTCCCGGCAGAAAACTCGCATACGTCCCATCCAAAATGACAGATTATGTCGAGTTTGATCATGCAGACTCGTCGGTAAGCTGTTCCTACGTTTACGAGAAGGCACTTCAATCCGTGTCGCCAAACCTCTGCTGGCATGCCTGACCGCTTTAGACGAGAGATCGAACCAACTCTAGTGCTAGCTTATATGTATACTTGCCGATCCAACTGCTTCTTCTGCAGTTTCTGCTTCCGCTTTATTGACTCGCTGTTTAGATAGGCACCATATCTAGGCCGAAGCGAACATACTCCTCCGAACAGCGTTCAGTAAACTTTTGATACCCTGTACAGCATGTTTCCGGCCTGGGCGTATGCAATTGCTCGTTGTTTTGCGATTTCGGCACCGGAACAAGAACGACCCTGAAGTTGTCACTTCATCTAGGTTCTACTCGTGCGGGTTCGTTACAGAGCCAAACAGGCCATTCCCCAATATTCATAAGCACGAAAGCTGCATCAATCAAGCAACTGTTCCATCAGAATGGTCCCAGATTACCACACGCACGGAGCATGCGGAAACGCTGCACTCTCGGAAGTGACATGCGCTCAAACCATGGCCAGAGCACTAAGCGGAGTGCCGCGCCTCAGATACGGGAGCACAGGACACTTCGGGCGTTTTACAGCAATCAAGGCCTGCGCCTATCGGGCAACCCTAATAGCCTCGAGAGCATAAAGCAATATATAGCGAATACAAACACATGGTTCGCCTCTTCAACGTGCGAGTACGGAGACTTTCTGAATAGGTACTGCGTTCAAGGGAACCTAGATATGGTGAGCGCCGTGCGAGGTGACATGTTTCGCTGCGGTTTCCAGTGTTGCCCGCTGGAGACCTCGTCCCGTGTTCACAGTATGCACGTCGTCTAACTCAACAGTTCGTTTCGCACACAAGTCATTGCAAGGCCGCTGAAGAAGGTCTCTGTCCGCCGGCGAACCACCTGTTCACAATTACTTCTCGGCACCTACGTGGGACTCAACGTTGCGGGTTCTTTCGCTTTCCAGATGCAAGCCATTAGTTCTTGCCTCTTGCCCGTAAACGGGTTGCAGACTGTCAGGACGCTCTGCCGATAGCTCGCCCACTGACACTCACGTCAGACTCAAAAGTGGTCCCCTAACTCGAGCTTCCACAAAAAAGTTTGAGTCTCTTCAAACTGACAACAGCAGATTTGCGGACTTTTCCTGTTACTGATTCCTTTCGATCTCTTGTATCCGAATTTCGATACCTCAGTCTCTCCTTTCTCTCCACAACCATTGCCATCAGTCGCAGGTTGTTGGTGGTAGCAATAAGTCCCTATTTCGTTATGTGTGGCTGCAGGTGATACGCTTTTGAGCACAAGCGACAAGTGCTATCAACACTGCGCTTTCGATTCGCATCTGATCTATGCACAGCCTCATTGTCGCCTCTTGCAACAATGGCACCCGACTGCAGTCAGGCGTTCCCATGTGCGATCACACTTCCTCCGGACGCCGCTCTATCGCCCGTGAAAACTAGCTTCATCGCTCGGACTAAACCGTTGGTGGATATCGAGGTTCCCCTCGATGCCGTCCATCATTTTCGCGTCCAGTGCCGTACCCTACGACCATGGGCTTCTTTGCGATCTTCTCGTCGAATACTCTGTCGGCTCCAGAAACATGAGCACGCTGTTTTATTGGATGGAGGATTTTGGAACGCGACGTTTTACATGATGAAAGGAGTACTCGAAGGGATGTACAGACTCAAGAACACGTCGAGAAATTTCGATCCGTCCATGCTCCCGTCTTGCAAATGGTGATGAACTTTCCACTGGACATGATCTCCAAGATCACTGAAGTCCGAGTTCAAAAAACTTTTTGAATTAAACAATAGAGAAGGGAACTCTGGGAGCGTACCCAGTGAAAGCTACTACGTTCCTGTCGAACGCCATTACGTAGCTGGCCACAAAGACACGTGTGTTGAGATTTCGAGGGGAGGCGGTAATTTTTCGTTACAATTTCAGAGCGCTTTCGGCAGGAGCCCATGAAGAAGTCGCCAAGGGAATACGTCCAGTTATTTTCCTCGTCAATCAAATAGCACGAATTGCAGTGCGCACGAGTTGAAATGATTCTGAAAGATCGAAAACTTGAAGAACTCTTGAGATGAGCGCAACCCATTTATGCAAACAAGAAGAATGGAGGCTCTCGTATATAAATTCGATAATGGTATCGGTTATTCTAAGAAGCCGTATTCGAGGAAGTCGAGAATCATCTTGATTCCGGCGATCTGGCGAATTCCTGCGGCAAAGGCTGGAAGGAAGCACCCCACAAAGACTCCCGAGAATCTTTGACTGCATATATATCCATACGCTCTTAGGGCTGCACATCAGACGCTGATGTCGTCCAACTAAAAAATTGGAAAAATCTACGGGCCGGGACACACAGAGCGATTCAGTGTTCCACTGAAATCTGAGACGGAGCTATGAACGCCAGTTCGGATTTCCGCTCGGGATGCTATGACAAATCACCACTGGCGACGCGTCTCGGCCCGAAACGTGATTACGCGCTTTGCTTCGCGATTCACAATATTTCCGCTCTACCAATGGAGAACGGTGTCTTTTTTGTGTCGCCGAACTTCCTTGGTAAATATCCAGGGGGATTCCAAAAATGCTGTAGCAGCTCTGCAAAACGTAAGGAATGCACTTCTTCAATAAAGCTAAAGCGCCGGGTTTGGTGTTTATCGTTGCAGTTTGATGAGAGCAGTCCAACTGTTGGTCCGCTACAGGACAGGCGCTTCGATGCGCGTACAGCAAGCCGCACGCTTAAGGTAACGCGAAAAATAGCAGAGCTTGTGCGTGAACAGAGACGTACAGTGGAGTCTGCATCGAATCCTGAGCTTGTGGAAGATGCAGCCGACACAGAGATCAATCTTTCTCTGCTGTTTGAAAGCGATCGTGAGAGGGGTTCAGATCCTGCGCGCGTGCTGGAAGCATTCCGAATGCTTTCCAAGCAGCGTAGCCGGCTTGCGAGACTGAATGGTTCGCAGCCGGCTTCTGTAGATAGCACTATTCCGAAGTTCGACCAGCGCACTGAAGTGCCTGCAGCACAGCACGGACCAACTGTCGATGCCAGAGGTTATTTGTTGCTGCAACGCAGCCTTCCAGTTGAATATGAGTCGCCGATGGGTTTTCAGAAAAAGCGTGGACTCTCTACAAGGCCGCTTGAATGGACGCCGCAGCCTTTCCTTCGCTCGCTCGACATTTGGGACTTTGCTGCTCAGTTTTGGTTGACAACACAGCTTGCGAAATGGCGTTGGACCTACGGAATAGTTGGATCCCGAGAGGAACTCGAGGCGAAGCGAAAAGAGCGACGCCGAGCGATCGCCGCCTGGGTGCGCGAGGAGCTGATTCGGTTAGGACCGACTTTTATTAAGGCAGGCCAGTTATTCAGTGCACGCTCAGATCTCTTCCCAGCGGAGGTGGTTGATGAGCTCTCAAAATTGCAGGATAGCGTTCCACCATTCCCGGCGGAAGTCGCGAAGAAAATCATCCTTACAGAGCTCGGGATCAAGTCTGGAAACATTGGAGAAATATTCTCCTACTTCGAGGACGAGCCAATAGCAGCAGCTTCCCTGGGTCAGGTTCATCTTGCTCGCTTGCGGTCGACTGGAGAATACGTCGTTGTGAAAGTTCAGCGACGCCAGCTGCGAGAACTGTTTGATATTGATCTGCGCTTGCTCAAGTCACTCGCGGATTTTGCGCAACGATCGTCTCAGCTCGGAGGTCCTACGAGAGATTGGCCGGGAATATTTGAAGAGTGCAAAAATGTATTGTTACGCGAAATCGACTATATTGAAGAAGGTCGCTCTGCGGACCGTTTCAGAGAAAATTTCAGAAATATTGAATGGGTACGTGTTCCAAAAGTTTTTTGGGAGTACACAACGCAGCGCGTGCTCGTGCAGCAGTATCTGCCCGGAATCAAAATTAGCAATGTAGCGGAGTTCCAGGCCATGGGNTATAACCTCCCTCGAATCGCAAAAAGGGTCGCAGAAGCATATCTCTTTCAAATTCTCGGTAGCGGATTCTTCCATGCAGATCCTCATCCCGGAAATTTGGCCGTTGCGCCCGGCGAGGTGCTGATTTACTATGATTTCGGCATGATGGGTACATTGCCCTCGAATATCAAGGAGCGCATTGTCATGCTCCTGGCGGCGGTTGTGGATAAGGATGCGGACACTGTGATGAAGCTTCTGATCGAACTGGGGGCGCTTGTTCCGCCCCGAGATCCGACACCAGTTCGAAGAACTATCCAGTTCTTTTTGAACTCCCTCGGGAGTCGCCCTGTGCGCAGCCAGACAGTGCAAGCGATTGGTGAGGATCTGTATTCACTCGCATACGACCGGCCGTTTCGTTTGCCGGCAACTTTCACTTTCGTGCTGCGAGCTTTCACAACGCTCGAGGGCCTTTGCAAAGCACTTGATCCGGGCTTTGCCTTTGGACAAATCGCCCAGCCATATGGTTTCGCTCTTCTGCGACGTCGCAGTCAGGCTCAGAGCCTCCGGCGCTGGCTGAATGACAAGACAATTCGCAACATTGTGAGCCTCCCAAATCGACTGGAGCAACTGGAAAATTCGATGCAAAGAATTCAGAATGGAGATATCGTCGTTCGCTCGCGAAACACAGAACTGGAGAGATTATTAAGAAGGCAGAGTGCCGCGATGGAGACGAACCGGACGACAATCATTGCAGCAGCTCTGGCAGTCGGAGCTGCCACAGTGGATACCAACATAGCTCTGCCATATCTTGGAGATATCAACGTATCCTTGATTCTCGGCGCGCTAGCTGCCCTCTTTGCAGTGAACGCAACGCGATCCTACATAAGTCGGGTTCGACNGGAAGAGCGCTGGGATCGCTTCTTGAGCGGTGATTCTGGGTCGGATAACAATGCGCNCCAGTAANATAATGGAATAGTATCTTTACTATGAAAAGGTACATCCGCGAGCGGGATGCATCGAGCTAGGAACTACGCNGCTTCCTCTTCACCNANGCGTACAGCGCAGGACTGCTGGACTTGCAAGAGTGTCTCGATCCCCCGAATCCGATAGCCAACAGCGAGGGCCCACAGGATAAGGTGCGCCAGATACTCCCGGCTACTGACGATAGTCACAGAGACGCCCTTGTAGTGGGGAATGCCGCTGGACTCTTTGTCGGATGTTTCGTTACTCTTTCCAAAGAGAGTTGTAAGAATGCGGTTCCGTACAATATTCTCGCCTCCGGAAAACAGACCTCCNACCACATCCCCGCCGAGCTTTCCAACTACGGACCGTACAAGTTCATGCATTGTTTCCGTGACTTCACCCCGCAGATCAGATTGGAGCGCAACTAGTCGCTCCACTCCGATCTGACGCATATAATCGAGGAGCATGATGCGATCCGTCAGATATAGGCCGAGGCGGCTCTCCAGCATCTCGATATACTCTTCCGCAGACATTTCGCGGCCGTGGATGAGCACCTTCCCGCCGACTACCTTGCGCTCTTTTTCAATCCGATCTTTCGAGCCATTATCGGCTTTCTTTTCCGACCGTTCGGATGAGGAGTTTTCGGCAGGCTTTAAGCCCATCGTCCACGAGAAAATGTCAAATTTCTCATCCATGCGCATTCGGACTTCTGCGGCATGGTACATGTAACCAGTCATCATGCTGGAGAGGAGAAGCTTCGAAAAGGCTTCCCGATTCGTCGTAATTTGGATTTCGAACCCTTCCTGAGGTAGCGTGCCCAATATGCCGAGAGCTGTTCGCTTGAAGGCTTCCTTCGTATCTTCAGGGACGTCCTTTGAGATACCATCAACGTCATTCAAATTCTCCAAGTCCTCGTAAACGCGCACGTACTCCAGGAGGCTCGTTATTTTGCGACCTGCCGCAGCCTCAGTCCGGACCAGTCGTTTCGCGTTGTCCACAATCTGACGAAGTGCCCACTTGAGCGTTTCCTCGTCACCATCAAAGACAAAATTGTTATCATCATTGTCGTCCTCATCGTCCCCTTTATCCTCCGCCCGGTTTCTGTTCTCCTCGCGTTCATCGTCGTTGTCTTTAGGCCCCTGGCCGGAACTCCCCTGAGGCGGTTGCAAATTCGCCGCCAAGCGAAATCGTTCAGTTTTCGGCCCTACTGGGCAGGGCAGCGCACACCTGTTAGAGCCCCCTTCTTCTTCGAAACCATTCAAGCACTCACGCTGGTGCCTGTGTGCTTGCGCGAAAACCCGCTGACCCAGCCACGTGCTTCCCTGGTGCGGCAGTGTGTCCTGCGCCGCCGAGCAAGCAGCGCGGCTGCGAGCAGCGGCAAACGAGGACTTTCCGGTACCGTACGAGCTGGTACACGCTGAACATCGAATTCCAAAGAAGCGCGGCAAACCTGGAACTACGAAGGCGTCTCGCATTTTACTGCCTTGCGGCGTCACTCCACAGAGTACGTAGTCCAACGCTAATCGAAGTACGCAAGAGGTGATGAGCGTAGGATGTCCACATGCGTTCTGAATCGCGCGAGCACATCCATGGGCCATATATTTACATTTATGTATATTTCTTAGACTTCAGGACTGTCTGGCGAGCACCGTGGGGCGAAAACGCTGCACGCCCATGGGATAAATTGATATAGACGTGCAAACGCCTCCCGGCTGCCTTCGACCAGCACTCTGCAATGAGCTCCAGATTCTCCGTGTAAACCTCGAACCTGAGAGGCTGCTCTACAAAGTTAGATCGCGTCAGCTCTCATGATCTCGTCTTCAGCACTGTGCATATCCTAAAAAAGCTGGCAGCGTTAAAGTATCGGTTCAGGAACTGAAAGCGTTTGTTGCTTCTGGTGGTACGCACCAATGCATCGATTCCTCGAACTCGAGCGCTCTGTCCGAGTACAATCTCCTCTAGGCAGACTTTCGTTCTTCTTCCTCGTCTTCGTCACTTGCTCTTATTTGCTCGACGATCACCGAGAAGAGGCTTTTTTCCGTTTTTTCTATGGCACTCGGCTATAACCGCCGTCCAGGTTCCGCGATTTNTAGGTCCATATCTTTCCCTTGGATTTTTCATTTCTTCAAATGAAAGAACTTCGGAGACGTCTGNTATGCACCGCGACAAAACAATTGATTAAACGCATCTCGGGGTGAAACACAATTGACGTAAAAGACTGCAAAATGCGTGAAAAACTGCCAGAGGATGCGAAATTGGCGCTCGAACGCTGCCATCAGCGTCCTTTGAGAGGTGACTACAGAATTGGAAGGAAAGGGAAAACCGTCGTATTGAACGCGGGCGATACGCTAGCAGAAAAGGAAAGCATCAGAAAAATCCCGGAGAGGCTGATGTAGACTACAGAGGGAAGAGACCCAAACTTTAGTACTTGCCTAAGATATGTTGTTGGACCTGTTCTACATTATACTCACGTGGATGTAGAAAAGCCACGGAAATAGTGTTTATCTGTCGTGAGCAAGTGCGCCTCGGCCGTTTTGCTGTGCAGCGCAATGCTCGCAAGCTAAGAAGGTCGGGAGCACGCATTTACACGGTTGTACAAGAGTTATGTCGCATCCAGGGGCCTGAGCAGTGCACTACAACGGGCGAGTGGGCAACTTTTTCTGATGCCACAGCGCCGTAAGGTTCATAGAGCGCTTTGGTGCAAGACCTCTGCAGATGAAGCTCACAGCCGCGCATACGAGAGATTTTCTTCAGTGCTGATCATTAAACCATCAGCTGGTTCGGAGGAACGTTCTCGTCAAATTGATGTTCCGGCTCGCGTTGCTGTTGAATACGGATATCCGACGATTCTGCCTTTTTCTGGAGGCGCAGAGACTGGAACGCCGGCTCAAGCAACGAGGGCGACGCGTCACAGGATGTTTCGTCTGTACCGGCTCTTGTAACCGTACCGTCGATCTCATTTTCCGAGACGGCGGCCAATATGCTACTATATTTGCGATGAAGCGTGGCAAGATTGTTCTGAATAAAGACCTTGTGATCCGTTAATCGCTCAACTACCAGAAGAAGGGAATCATTTGCCGAATCGTATTCAGCCTGTGTGCTCGCAGCAAGCGTTCGCCATTCTGTTCTTGCATGCTCTATGGCTTTCTGGCTGTTCGCTACGGTTTCCTGGATATTGTTTCGAAGATCGCAAATTTCCTCTTGGATTCGAGCATTCTTCTCCGAAGCGTCTGCGAGTCTCTTAGCGAGAGACTCGCGCTCGGCATTGTAGGTATTTTCGAGCCGTTGGAGCTTAGCTGTAAGGACGCGATTGTTTTCGCGCTGTAGTAATATTTTCTCCTCCACCATGCGGATCGCGTCTTGCAACTCCAGTACTTCGCTATTCAATCTCTCCAGGTTCTCAGTTACCTGTTGCATATGCTCACGCAAGGCATCCTGTATAGTAGAATGAATTTTTTGAGCGTCGGCACTGCTAATGTTCTTGTCGATCGTAGAGGGCAGAACACCGTTGAGTGTGCGTGTTTCCTGGACTCCAACGCGTTCCACAAGCGCGTGAATCCGGCGCAAAAGCTCATCTATCTTGCCTTGCAATGTCTCCTTGTCGCACAAAAGTTCTTTTCGACGTGCTTCTTCTTCTTCGCGCTTTTGCTGGGCGCGGTCGAGCGCCGCTCGCAGTTCGCGACGGCGACGCGATATACGCTCTACGTCGATGGATAAGTTTTGCTGCGCTTCCATTTTGTCTTTGAGTCCTTTCAGTTGCTCTATAAGACTGGTGACCTCTCTGGCTTTTTCCTGGACTTCCTCTTCGCGCTCGGCTAATTTTTTCTCCAGCATACTCTTGTGGGCCGTCAACTGTGCAATGAGTTTCCGAAATTTCTCGATATCCGAAAGGTAATCTTCCCTTCGTTGGCTCAGGTCAGAGATCCGGGACTCATTCTCTGAAACCGCCAACTGTGCTCGCTGTAGCTGATTTTCGAGGTTTTGCATCTGAAGTTCAAGGTCGCGCGAGCGAGAAGTTGCAGCCGAATTGCGGGAGCTAAATACTCCTTCGAGCTCATTGTCAAACTCTTCAAAATCGTCCGAGCCTGCGAGGAATGAAGAATATGTGGCAGAGACGTATTCGAAGAAAACCTCCTCATCTGCTCGCGCTTTTAATTCGATGGATGCCTCGTCGTCAGCAGTTGTCTCTGCCTCGGGATCGGCCGCTCCATCGAGAATACCGACAGAAAACATGATGCGCTTCATCTGCCGAGTTTTGATAGCGCTGTGTTCCACATCGAAAATCAGCAGCTCCACGAGCCAGGCCAAGCACCCGAGCAGCGTTGGCCAAGTGTGTGGGGACCCTACCGCATAGAGCGCAGACTTGCTCACGTTAAAAGGGTATTTCAAGCGCTTCAGCAAGACCGGAACTTCGTCCTCGAACTTGGACGTCCACTGAAAATGCGGGTCAAGCCGTCGAATCAGAAAAGTAAAAATGGACTGAAAATCCTTTGCCGAAGGGCTCGACAGAGTCTTCAGAGAAACCGGATGGTCATAGTGGTGCTCTGTCAAATAGCAAATTAAACTCTTCATGCAAGCTTGCATATACTGTCGATCGGAGAGAGGTCTCGGATCGGTGCGCATGCCAGTGACCCCATATGAAACAGACTTAACGCTTTTCATCGTGCTTGCTGGCGTTCGCGGAACTGTGTTCTCGCAGTCGAAAGCCGTCGTCTGCAGACGCGCCCCCGGGCCCAAGGACATCCTCCTTGGGTTCGGCTGCCACTTCGTCGCAGACAAAGTGGTCGCAGACATTGGACCGGGGGCCTCAAGTTGCCGAAGCTGCTCTGCGAACATAAGCGGCGTGCTCCCACCAAAGCAGCACAACGGGAATCCATCCCTGGGGACTGTGCGTTTTTGAATTTTTGAACGGCTCGATCAGCCGCGGCGCCGGTACCCTGGGTCGCTTCTGCGACAGCGCNATTGAAACGCACGCCATGCTCATGGTGCTGAGACGCTTTGTTCTGGGTTCTACCAAGCAGAACACGCTACAATGTTTGTGTCCCATGTATGGGGAATAACAATAGGCGACAAGCAAGGAAACAAAGTGGGATTTATCTGCCCGAAACCGATGATAAACAGGAGAACCCGACGGACAGAGAAAGACCGTTTCTTCCAGCGCAACGGCTTCAACGGTGTGCCTCTGNGCTCGGCACCGTGCTCTAAACGAAAGCAAAGGAGGAATAAATTCCGTTCCGCACCATTTTATCTGCAGAATGTTGTGATGATTGTACGCTTTCGGCCAGAATCTTTTGTTGAATCTGCACGGCGTGCGCGAGACTCGGAGGAGATAGAGTTCGTGCGGAAGCACGGCGTATCCCTTGTCAAGCGAGCTACTGGGTACTTAGCGAGAGGCGTGCGAGATAAGGCCAGCCATGATATGGCCTGTGTTGTTTTTCTTTTCGGCACGGGGTCCATTGTATTTCTTCTCCAACTCATCAACTCGATACCATGTGCCTCTACAGCGTTTGAGCTCTTTGGCGTCATATCCGCATCGCTCATTGCTTGGAAGTCTCTAATGCGACTGAGCAGCGTAAATGGTAAGAATTCGAGCAAGGGGACCCAGCCTTGGGCCGAATTTTTCAGAATCCGCAACCGGCCATAGACTCTTTCGTCGTAGCGGATCAGGATGCAGCGAAAGTCGTGGGATTCGGTTTCTTAGGGTGCGTGAGCGACGAGTCCACCCATGTCCCCTGGAGCGCGCCATTTCCTCTTGCGGCTAGGGAGAAGCGTCTGATTCGTCAGCTTGCGGCAGCAGAAAAGCACAAGACTCTGTACATATTGGTTTTTGCCTGATGTCCTTATCAGAAACACAGCCCATGCACCAACAAAAACATAAAGCAAGCGTTTCCCAAATCAGCCCTCATCCGCCGGTTTCTAAATAGCATCTTTCACTAGAGGCTCGTGAAAGGTTTTGTGCAGCCTTGCAGATTTAAGCGGGCCAATACCAGGAACAGATGCGAGCTCTTCTGCGCTAGCCGTAAGCACCCTGCGTAGGCTGCCAAAATGTCGCAGAAGAATTGCGGCATCCGCCCGATTCACCGCGCGAGAGTTTGTAAGGAACGCTGCTGCCCGATGGAAAAGCAGATCTCCTCGCTGTACCGAGTCACCGGAGCCTTCGATGCGCGTCTCAGAGCCTCGGGGCCCCAGCAACGGACCTTGTAAACTGTCCGATGCCTTACCTTCTTGGACTTTGTAGCTCTCGAGTATTCGTGCTGCCTCGTCCAGATTCCATGCCACCATTAGAGTCAGCTCTTGAATGAGGCACATTTTCTCTAGCTTGGCGAGTGGCGATCCCTCCGGGATTCCATCCTCACTCGCTCCGGAACCGAAGAAGACGCCGCCCTCGCTGTCCATCAGAAGCAAAAGTATTCGCAAGCGGAAGGATCTTCGTCCAAGCTTCCGAACTCTATCGTATATATAGTCCGGTCGCAGAAGGTGAAACTTCATTGAAAGGAAGAAGGCGCAGGTATAGCTACCCAGAAGAAAGTCTGCGAAACGGAACTCCCCAAACTTCCACGGAACGTCCCGAAAGTGTTTCAAGAGCGGGTTACCTCTTTGAGTAAGGCTTACAAGTATATGCGATTTCGACTGCGCCTGTAGAACCTCAAGCTGGCGAAGAAAATCTACGCTTCCACTAAAAGCCGCAAACTCAACTGACTTCGGCGAGCTTGACGCGTTGAGATCCAGGGCGCCTGGCAGTTCTTTGGCTCTAGTGGGTGCGTAACCATGATTTGCACTCCTTTCTCTTATGGTTTCAATCAAGTCGACACTCTTTGCGGAGCGTCTCGCCCGTTTGGCGCCTGGAGAAGTGACTGCGTGCAAGCTCGACTGCGTGCCGCTGCGTGCTGGACTTGAACCGGCAGCGGCAGAGGAGTCTGCACACGTTTCCGTTCGGCTGCATTTTGTTTGCTTCATCGTTGATGTACCGTTTCTTCCGCACAGTTGCGCCTTCCGTGTGCTGGTCTTGCCGCAAGTTCGCTGCAAACATCCGCTTACATGCGTGGTGCGTAGCTGCTAGTGTTCGGGTAGCCTTTCAACTCCACTCTGTACCCCTTCCGCTGCGACGGGCANGAGTCGAGCGAAATCAGTGTGCAATCTACCTCATAGATCGTAGATGAGTTGCCTGCAGAATTTATTTTCTCTTCTGAATAGTACAAGTTTGACTGCATTCCTCATTCATACAAGTCATATCACAGTATTCAGATGGTTGAGAAACACTGAAAGAAACAAGAANTCGCGCNTCCNGCCAAGAAGCGATATTCTCATAGCGTGTTTGCGGTCCATTGTAGANAACGACCCGTGGATCACCTAACGGGAACCGAACGCAACGATGGTTGCCAACACGGGTGTCCTTGCTTTCCAACACATTGTTCTTGTGGTCCTAAAAGCTCCGGAATACAGTCGGAAATGATGGCCAATATCATCACCGTGATTTTGCACCCAAATCGCGACGAAAGAGTCTCTGAAATGCTGCGGTCGTTATGAAGCGCGCAGGACGTCATTTTCCTTCAGTCGATGAGACTTCCTTCGTACGAAACGGTCGATGCCTATATGGGTATTCGTGGAGAGGGAGCTCGATTTACGTACGATCGAGCTCGAAGAGAAAGAACTCAGCATCTGCTCAAGCTGCAGTGGACTATTCGGCGGCCTCCTTTTTGCTCGTAGGTATTGGCATGTAAGTCGAGGATCCTGGAGGCTCGTCATCACCGGCTGAAGAAATAAAACGAAAAAATCCTCTTCTTGCCCACCGTCGCGCGAAGAAGTGCAAGCGGAGAAGAAGAAGAGTGGATATAGGCCGGAAAATGCTTTTGCCTGTCAAGACGATGACGAGACTGTTTTGTTAGAGAGGGTGCGAGTTCTGAGAATCTTTGCACAGATGAGTTCATCCAGCGGCAATAAATGCAAGGTGTTCATGAACCGAGACCTAAACGCCGCCATCAATATCAGACAATGTGTGCTGCTGAAGACGAGACTCGAGTAGCTGGTGGAATCTAACTTTGTGCTCAAGCCTTTCAGGCTCGAAGAATTTAGGGAAAAACTAATGCTGGCAGAAAGCGTCCTGTCAAAAAAGCTGGGAAGCGCCAGTGGGTGAGTGTATATTCACCCTACATGATCAGGGACATTTTCTGCATCACAAACAACGTATGTTGAAGCGGTCGGTATACTCAGAGCCATGATTTCTGGAACACCTTAACACACATGCTATGTTAGTTTTGCTTGTTTTCTCACGGCCGGTCGGCTCCAGGAATGTAGTCTTTCCATTAGAGAAAACCTGCGGAGAGAATTCGTGCTGTCTCTGCTAACTTGGGCAAAATGGCTTACATCTACAAGTGAGTCACTCTACAGCCTCCAGACGAATTAACCACCCATATAGCAGTCCTTATCCTAAACAACGCTCGCCCAAAACAGATTGCATGAAACTCCTTCTGCACGACTCTCTCATAATCATTCCACCCCATCCCATATGATCTCCTAGCAATGCTACAAAAGCAGCCAAAAATGTGGAAGGTTTCAGTATCGTTGGTTCTATCGGAGTTGAACAGATTCGGAATGATAAACGGAAAGACGCGCTCAAAACGGAGAGCTTCGAGCTCCGAATAACAAGCACTACCGACTTTGTATTTAAACGCAAACAACAACTATAGTTGCCACGAATGTTCGTCTCCCTCGAAGAGAATTCATTCGCGAGAATAGTAATACTTCTATTTGGGTGCTCAGAGAGGGCAAACCTCTGTCTTTAACGCATCGACACGGGAGCATGACGAATATATCAACCAAAGCCGCAATGTGGTCGTGTGGTCACCTACAGATCGCCAAACGGACATGATCGTTCAGTCCCTAGCCCTTCCTCGAGACACATTTCATGGCTTCTCTTTCGCACATTCTTGTCGTCTGCTCCGAGCCAATGTCGCTTTTCCTCATGTAACAGCTGTAAAGGAGTACCCAGCTCAGATCGACTTTGAGCTGCGTTTTATACGGACCTATTCTCCCCGGTCCGATCCAGACCATGCCGTCTTCTCTACTCTTAAATGCCATATCCATGCTCAAAAATGACAAGCGGACTCATTTGCATCCATGGAACCGATATATGAAGGACGCCGTCATGCATCGTATGGCACCTCTTCGGTGGAAAGCTCGCTCAGCATCTGCTGCATTTACGCTCCGCGCCAGTCCTTCTTCGTCGGGGTTCTGGACGCAAAGCGTTTACGTGTCCACATTCGCCTGAAAATTTTTAATCAAAACTTCGATCGACAAATGATGCTCTAGACATAAGAGACAACACAACGAAGTAGTAGGATAAGGGCTTTGGATACATGCATCTTAGGATACTTAACACGTCGCCGCGCCAGGTCTGCGATCGGAATATCTACAGCGATGGTATCAAAACGTGGCAAACCACTCTCACATACCGAGACCGTATCCGCGTCGGTCTCGAGCTGTTCATGAAGCGCACCGTGTAGCCGTTCTAGCCTCACCTAGCAGGCCGAGACACGGAGGGATCAGCGGAAGGGATCCTTGTGTGTCGATAAAGGCAATCGACGTGCTGGTCCTGGCAGTGGAGGTCGAGATGGCAAGGTGTCGGAAGAGGATGTTGCACAGAGTGCGACAGTCGCATCCGATCGTCCGAGCTCACCGTGTTGTTCTCCACCACAGAAATATGCACGTCGTATTCAAAGAGTTTTCAGCACCTTGATGCACCCCCCTTTGCAACTTCCGGCCCGACGTTTTCCCCGAACAGAGCCTTCCGGAGCAGATCAGGTTCTCTTTCCGAATGCGAGCTATATCGCGTATCCAAGCTTCTATTAGATAAGCCTCTCGTGTGTCAAATCAAGACTCGCCTTATCAGCGTAGACGCTTCCGCCCCGAGCGACATTCTCAGCGAAGTGTGGCTGGTTTCTGCGGGCAAGTGTGGAGAATACGAACACTTTCGCTAAGAGAATAGAGGGTTCGCTCATGTTTTCTGGTTTCCAGACGGGAATGGAGACAATACTAACACAAACAATGTATACTTTCGGAATATCAAACTGCACGTACTTCGTGGGACCTATGTCTGAAACGGTCTGCGAGAATCTTTCTGACCCGTTCAGGATAATTGATGAGAAGAGTGGACAGTGTGTTTGCATCTCAGGCATNAGAGCACGAACGGCCTCACAGTACCTCTGAAGGAAGATAGCGAAGCCAAAGTTCTGAACGGATAGCAGATAAAAGTTTCTGGCTGTTCCTGGGCTCGGGATCATAGAGTCTGTGGTGTTTCGGAGCGGAGGAGCCATACAACCAAAAGTAATGACAGCGTCAGGACCCAGCTCGACGCTCAAGAACACTGTATTGACCTGTGGAAGCCTTGCACGATTTATTCAGAGAGTAAACGATCGCTCAAGTTCCTAATGCGTACGATCCTTGACAGAAATAAATAAAACAATGTTGGGGTCAACGTCCGCTTCCATTGCACCGACGGAGGAAGCGTCCATATGCCCATTAGTTCAGTCAGTTTGAAAACGGAAAGAACCGAGAAGTCGCTTCATCTGGTGGTAGGCGATGGCGCTGAATATGCTCTGGTGCGCAAAGCCTGCATTCTGGCTCCTGAAACTAGAGCATTCAGTAAGTGCAGGAACCAAGTCTGTGCGATTCCCGTCGATTATAGAAGGATGACAAACACGCCTTACGAGCGAGATTGCATGCCGAAACTGGAAGGCGAGTTCAACATGAAACAGAGGCGTTTGTATACGATGGTCTACAGGAGGCTGATCGAACATCAGACTGCGAGGAAATCGAGAATGAGGAACCTGCTTTTTGATGATTCCAGCAGCAACAATGCGTACCAGCACATTCTGCAGCGAGCATTGATCGCCTAGATCATTTTCCGGAAATTTCTCCTGCTTCCCGGGCGTTCAGTGGCCTTGTATCGAGCGAACTTTCGAACGATTCGATTAGTACTCAGAGTGAGCATTCCGCTGGAATGTGGAAGACATTAGATCAAGAAGTTCAATAGCAAGGAGAGTGGAAATTTGATGCTCGCCCATGTGAAGGCACAGGTATGGTACGGTACAACAATCTAGCCAGGCTTGGGCGCCAAGCACGAGCGACGGAAACGGCTTTTCCTAGCAATTGATAGAATATAATGGTGTTCTGTTCTTAAATAATACTGAATATTGCATAAACAAGTGCAAAAATATCGAACGCATGCATCTATGCAGCCATGGCACACGATTCGCTGCGAGGCCGGCTGCGGTGCCTCTCGTGAATGGTAAAGGGTCGCTGAATGTAAACCAGGATCTGCAAGTCTTTTTGGTGCGCTTGATCGTCTAAACCACCGGGGGATCAGCAATTTCGAGAGCGATATCGGCTTCCGAGAAGGCGTCCATTTTTCTGTATCAAAACTCCAAAGTCTACCAGCTACCGCCTTAGCTTCTCATTCGAGACATTAGTCTGTTCGCGGCATCATCCGAGTACAAAGTCCTCCAAGAGCGTCCACTGTTACCGTCTACATGGCCGCGCTACCGATCACGCCCGAAGAGAGGACTGCTTTGCCATACGCTTGTCGGCCTGGGGCTTAAGCTCTCGAATACGTCGTAATATTTTCCAGCAAGCTCACGTTGCAGTGCACAGAGACCGCCTCGCATGAACCACTTTTGTACGTTGAATCGAGGGTCTTGACTAGTGTCGACCGTATTACAGCTGTTTGCGGATCATGGAATGTTACCTATTTTGACCTCGAGGTGACTATTTGTGGCAACACCGGTGTCTAGGCATGCGGTAGCGCTCCTCGGGCCGTAGGACGCTTTTACCCTATCTTGTGTTTCGCTTCCATGTCCCATAATGTATAGGCAGAAGCGTTGAACGTTTCACACAGAATACGCAGCCATGCAACGTGTGAAAATTGGAGTCGACTCCTAAGCGTATTGCAGTAGCATGAAGAAACAACAGAAGCTCATGTTAGTTATCTCATTCGAGATAAAGACGGGTTACTGGATTTTGCAGTCATGTAGTTCGCGAAGAGGCTTCAGGATCCTTTTTAAAAGGGACAAGGCACATGCCTCGTCTTGAAATACTGGTTCATGTCCACAACGCGTTTGTCGGCCAACGACCATTTATTATGTGTTTGATCCTCGAAGCGAAACCAATACTGGACTCTGCATAGTCAATGGCAAAGCATTCGCTCTAGTGTCAGATTTCGGTATGAGTAAATCTTTTGCTCCAGGGACCGAAGATACGGTTCCGCACCACATCCCGATACGCTGGTGTAGTGGCCACCTTAAGGGACCACGTGCAATGGTGTGTCCATTGCAGACGTAAAACCTAGAATCTCAGGGACTCGCTCGCGGAGCCGTGCTCCCGCAGTGCATCGTGCAATGTCATGTTGGTCGAAGACAGTATTTTCTGTCTCTCCAATGCTGCTCGAGAAATGAAACCCATCCCTTCTTCGCATGAAGTGCATGTGTGTTGGGTTCTCAGTGAGGTAGGCATTCATCAAGAACCCCCAGCTGATCTAATAAGGAACACTCAGGTGCGCTCTTGGGCCAAGCATGAAGCTATATCGTCCGTTGAAAACTCCCGGCGGTCGTTCGATTCGCAAGCACCTTCCCTTATTCTATAATACGCAGTTGTTGTGTCCTCGTCCACGAATCCAAAAATTACGCTGGATTTTCGTGACCCGGCCTGGCGGTCTGTAGAATGTGTACTCGCGCTGGAGTCTGCGACGTGTCTGTTTTTAACAATACCTTCGATATGGGAGCTCATGCGCAAAGCTTGATCAAGATTGCTCAACTTGAGCATCGCATGCATAGGGACGGCAATCACGACTTCAGGCTCTCTACGAGACGTAATTATCCGTTCTTCAGTGCGAGTCTCCGACTGAGGTGACAGGGCGTTGATCGCTCGGCCAGAAGGCGGCGACCCGACAATGCAGCAACGCACGTGAAAGCAGGCACGTTCACTCCCCAGAATGCACTGCGCAGAGTGTAGCTCCTGGACCATGGAGTCCTCCTCGAACAGAGGCCCTAACAAGCCCGTGGGAAAGGTTGCCGAATCCGAATAAACCACTTCGACATTGGACCAACACCGAAGTTTTGTTAAATCTGCATATACTTGGTAAAGCGCAGCGTACCAGCGCTCTGGAGGCGAGTCCACACAGCTCTTCGCAAGACGAATCGCATCGTGCCCAGCCAGGAAACTGCTCCGGTCTCGTTCCGCAACACTGTCGCTTTCCACCTCTACCATAAAGAAAAGCGCGCTCTCGCAGGTTCGAAATGCCGGACTTTCCAGCCCCAACGATTGACTCGGAAAACGTCCGATTCGATGAACCTGACTGCTTGGAGCCGCACGCACGCACGGACAAAACGCCTTTCAAAAGAAAAATGCTGTCGCCGGCCGTGTACAGGAGTGGCGAATGGTGCGCCCTAGACTAGACATCTCCAACCGACGTGCAGACGCCTCCCAGTGCTTTTGGAGCGGCCACCTACTACTGCTTCCAATTGTTTCTCATATAGTTCGACTTTGAGAGGTTCTCTTACAAAGTTCTCTCTTGTCCATTCTGGAGGACTTTTCTCTAGTACCGCACATCTACTTTTATTGATAGGGGCGTTAAAGTCTCGATTCACAAACTTCATTCGTTTCTTGCCATCACTGGTTGTACTTACTAATGGAAGTAGTCCACGAACTTTCGCCCTCCTTTCCATTTGCTCTTCCGTTAGCGGTCCGTACTTTTTTATATCCTCAGGGCTCTGCTGACACTTTTCCATCTCGACCCTCTGGAGTGCACACCCCAGTTCATGGAGTGTATAGGACGTTCGGAACTCATCTACAGGTATCGTAGCGAAACGCCTTGCGCACTCCTTGTACGTTCTTGTTGACGGAGCTGGCGTAGTCCCTTTTTTGGACGCCCAGCGCCCTGCTCCGTTTGCTACAACGAGCCTCTCACTCTCGTCCTTCTTGAGGGCGCTCAACTCATTGAAAAAGTTCGCGAACGCCCGCTGCTTTTCACAATACAAATTCATTCGCAAACGAGCCCACCGGGGCTTTGTGCATTCTTTCCAAAGGCTCTCGTCATGAGCAGCGTGAATTTTCATAACCTCTCGAAANGCTTCAATNTCGGCTCCNCGGCTCGTCACATGGCTGATCGCTTCCAAATTCCCTTAACACCTGAATTCGATGTCTCACTTTTCTTCCTTGCATTCATTATACGGGATTCTCGATGGTATCTCGCTCATGAGAGCATCAACAGACTTATGTCTTTCTGACGTAAGTTACCATCAGTACCATCTTCCGCACGCTTGGGTGCTGCGACAGTTATGATATTTGTGTTCCAAGGGTCCACACCAACGACAAAGTCCTTACCCTGCACCTCCTGCATCGCAGGATCCGCACTCTTCTCATCTACATGTTTCGCCTAGCCGTCTACAAGGTTGTACTTCTCCAACTCCTGCGTCGCAGGATCCGCATCCTTCTCATCTACATCCTTCGCCACGGGCGAAGCCGAGGACGGACCAGGAGGCGGGCCCGACAGCGCTGGAGGTGCAGAAGAACGATTTCTCGTTGGCGTGGACTCTGGGAACACAAATATCATAACTGTCGCAGCACCCAAGCGTGCGGAAGATGGTACTGATGGTAACTTACGTCAGAAAGACATAAGTCTGTTGATGCTCTCATGA
>JGI24721J44947_10003340_pt1 | contig 22666 bp, 29 predicted proteins | sample YelNatPaOPGAMG01_FD_44947 | JGI IMG/M metagenome (IMG submission 44947) | reverse complement strand
GCGTTTAAGCTGTGGCGAGTATTAAGTGTTCTAGAAAGAGATCTTCTGGAAGGGCGCCAACAAACTCAACCTTTTCGTTGATAACCGTTTTTGGTACGCCCATGACGCCGTATTTGAAGCCTAAATGTGGAAACTCGCCAACTTCTATAACATCTGCCTTTATTAAATCGCTTTCAACTGCAAATTTGTGGGCGAGGCTTGCAACCATTGGGCAGTAAGGACATGTTAAAGTTACGAAGACTTGTATGTGCAGTGGCGATTTAATCTCCCTTACCTTCGCCTTCGTTGAGTCTGAAAGATCTGTTCTCGCCCTTGAAACTGTTATTATTCCCTCAAGCAACGTCTGCAGCTCGTAACCATAAGGCAGTCCATAAAACCTAACACCATAATCTTTCTCGCCGATAATTGCGATTGCTGGAACCTTGTCAACGCCATATTCCTTAGCTTTTTCAGCGTCCGCCACAAAATCATGAATCTGCAACATTATCTTGTCGCTTAAGGCTGCAATCTCGCTTAGCAACCGTCTAGTCTGGGCGCAATACTGACATTCCACCTCTTGCGTAAACATCACAATTTTCACAGGATTCTCCAGTTTTTCTTCAAGCTCACTCTTTATGTGCTCCTTATGCTCTTCAGGTATGAGACTCATATTTAGCTCACCTCCAACATACCATTTTCAAACTTTTAGCTTCTCAAGTATTATAGATGGGCATATTTTCTTTACGCCATCAATTGTTCCAATTTTCTCCGAGATTATCTTTGACAACTCCTTTCCATCCATAGTCCATATCTCAGTCATTATCATGTGGTCTCCAGTAGAAGTAGCCACATACCTTGTTTCGGGTATTTCGCAAAGTTTCTGTGCAACCTCCAGAAGTTTAGGTGGATCTACATCTACACCTATTATTGCCACGGTGTTTAACCCCATCTTTGCAGGTTCAATTATTACTGTAAACTTTCTTATGATGCCCTCTTGTTTAAGCGTCGCCACCCTTTTTCTAACCGTGGACTCGTTAAGTTTGAGTTTGCGGGCTATTTCCGTGTATGGGATGCTGGCATCCTCCTCTAAAAGTTGAAGAATTTTTATATCCAACCTATCAACCATTCCGTATTCCCCGATTGATACGATTTTCATATGTTCCCATCAATTTTTTATCCGATTTTCGTGCATAAACTTTTTATGTTCAGACAAATTTATAACTTTATCGGAAAATTTAGATAAAAAACAGGAAGAGGTGGTCATATGAGAAAAATGACAGAAGAAAATTTGAAAAGTGCCTTTGCCGGTGAAAGCCAAGCGTATATGCGCTACATGATTTTTTCAAAAAAGGCGGAAGAAGAGGGTTTCCCAAACATCGCTAGACTTTTCAGAGCCATAGCCTACGCAGAACAAGTTCACGCTGCAAACCATTATAACATGTTAGGGATGATTCGCGCTACTACCGAGAACATACAAGTAGCAATAGACGGAGAAACCTATGAGATAAATGAGATGTATCCATCATTTAACGCTGTGGCTAAGCTTCAGGAAGAAAAAGGCGCTGAAAGAACAACTAATTGGGCTCTTCAAGCTGAAAAAGTTCATGCTGGTATGTACCAGAAGGCCAAACAAGCCGTGGAGAATAATAAAGACATAAAAATTGGCGCCATCTACATTTGTGACATGTGCGGCTATACGGTTGAAGGTGAAGCGCCGAGCCGATGCCCAATATGCGGCGCCCCGAAAGAAAGGTTCAGAAAATTCTAGATGCGAATGTAAAATTATATGGGAGGATAAAGTGTGGAGGAAAATTTTGAGGGGAAAGTAAGATGTTAGGACTTATGCACGCGCATACAAGAAGGCTACGAATGCGTAGACTGGTTCCTATGCAAGAAAAAGCTTGTTTAAATTAAAATTAAAGGTATCTAAAAGGCGTTGGAGGTGAAAATTTGACACAGAAACTCTATGCGAACGCGAAGTTGGTTAAGGATTTGCGAATAGCAGTTGACGACGGAAGAGCACACAGCGTATGCCTAGACCTTCCGCCAGAACTTGGAACGGATATAGGTCCCACAGCACTTGAGCTTGGCGTTATGAGTTATGCAGGATGCTTTGCGACGATATTTGCTCTGATGGCGAAGAAAATGCGGATTCAGTTAAAGGATTTGGAAGTTAAAACTGAGGCTATAAAGTCTGAAGAAGCTGGTACAGTAACGGAGGCAAACTTTGACATAATGGTTAAAGCTGAAGCACCTAAAGAGCGTATTCAAAAAATCTTTCAACTAACATTAGAAAACTGTCCCGTAGGAAAACTCTTCGAAAAAGCAGGGGTAAAGACAGGCTATAACATCAAAATTGCACAGTAAACACAAATACGAGGGAAGCTTCCGCTTTAACTCGGAAATGGACATGTTTTTGTTGGACAACCACCAGCATATTCTGACTCTGCAGTCACAAACTTAGCCTCTTTAGCTTTAACTTCGCCTATGTATAGCACTTGTTCTGGTTTGCTTCCATAACGAAAGACTGTTATCCCCTTACATTTAAGTTTCCAAGCAAGCTCATAAACCCTCTTGATATCTTCAACAGTGGCGTCTGTGGGCATGTTAACAGTTTTTGAAACAGCGTTGTCCGTGTACTTTTGGAAGGCTGCTTGCATCCGCACATGCCATTCAGGCTTAATGTCCAAGGCTGTAACGAAAACTTTCTTAACGTCCTCTGGAACTTCATCAATTTTTTGAACAGAACCNGTTTTGGCAATTTTTTCCAGAAGCTTTGCGCTGTAGAATCCTCTTTCTTTTGCCATCATTTCAAAAAGTGGATTTGTTTCAAAAAGCCTTGTTCCGCCTAAAACGTTTCTTATGAATGAAATGGCGAATATTGGTTCAATTCCAGAAGAACAGCCGGCAATTATGCTTATGCTTCCCGTCGGCGCTATTGTCGTTACGGTGGCGTTTCGCATAGCCTTATACTTGTCTTTCCAAATGCTATTTTCAAAGTTTGGGAAGGACCCTCTTTTCTCAGCCATCTCCATAGATTTCTTGTGAGCTTCCTCATCGATGAATTCCATGAGCTTTTCAGCAAGCTCCAAAGCCTCTTCAGAGTCATAGCGAATTCCAAGTTTTATGAGCATGTCTGCAAATCCCATAACCCCCAAGCCTATTTTTCTATTTGCTTTTGTTATGGCTTCTATTTCTTTTAGGGGGTACCTATTGGCGTCAATAACATTATCAAGAAAGTGAACGGCATTCCTAACAGTTTCCCTCAATTTTTCCCAATTTATTTTTCCATCCTCAACCATCCTTGAAAGGTTTATTGAACCCAAATTACAAGACTCATAAGGCAAAAGCGGCTGCTCACCACAGTTATGCACGATGAACCCGTTGGCATCAAACGCATTTATTCCAGGAATCTTAGCATCAAAAACCTCCTCTTGATCATGGAAAATAATATCTTCCACAGTGGCTAGGAAACGTTCTCTGTTCATTTTTCTCCTATAATTGTTAAGAAGTTGTTCTAACCGTTCCTTCTTTTCCAAGTCTCCAAATCCAATTTTTTGATTGAAATGCCAAATATTTTCATTAGAAATAACTAATTCATGTTGCGGCGCGTGTGGGTAATCTCTAGTTCCGCCTTTGCCGTTTGGCATTCTTGAAAATCCGCGTCTTCTTCTATTCGCGTAAATTTTTGAGCATATCCCGCACCTAAGGAGGATACGTTGAACTGCTTTTAAGAGTTCTATGTTGCTTTGTGCCAGCCGTACGCTGATGCCTTTTTGTTGATTTCCTTGAACTGAACCGTCAGAGTCAAATAATCCTCTAATTAATCCTCTACAGAAATCTGAAGAGGCTTTTTCCATCAAAGCAGTAATTTTCTTTTCTCCCGGCTTTAACCCCAACTCTTCTGCTAATTTCTTTAAGTAACCTAAAGACAAGCGATATTCTGACCTATTCTTGATGGGTATCCAACCGCTAAAATCTGATCTATGCGGCAGTTTTTTAGCATAAGCATAAACGAGTTCTCTCACGGCTTTCTTGCCCTTACTTTCTCCCCAAGACGATAAAATGGCTTTATCTTCTTTAATTGTTCCATCACCTAAGAGTAAACCTATAAGGTAGCCTTCTTCAAATGTGAACTTTCCATACCAATAATTCACTGTTTGGTTATTGTTTAAGAGTATCTTGTCTCCTTTTTTTAAGTCTCCAACTTTTGCCCATTCAGTCTCTATCTTGTATCTTGATACTTTTTTCACTTTTATAATCGGGTGATCTTTTGTTAGATGAATTTCGAATCCTTCTTTGGTAATCAATTTATAGACGGGTTTTACCCCTGTTTTAAAGAATCCTTCCTTCGATGTTTCCCACCTTTCACCGTTAACGACTGCTGTAAACTTTTCTCTATCAAGTCTGCAACTTGCCTGGGTCCATCATTAGTCATAATCCACGTATAAGCTGGAATACACGGGTTTGTAGCTTCTATTTTGCCAATTTCTGGTGTTGGATTATGCCTATTAATCTCGTCTATGAAGATAACGCCTGGGTCTCCGCTAATCCAAGCAGATTTCACAATAAGATTCCAAACATTCTGAGCTTTAAGTTTCCTTACCTTCTCCCTGTTTCTTGGGTTGATTAGCCAATATTCGCCGTCTTCTTCGAGAGTTTTCATGAAGTCGTCTGTTACTGCAACGGAAATGTTGAAGTTTGAAAGGAAGCCTGGCTTTTGTTTTGATGTTATGAATTCAAGGATGTCTGGATGGTCAACCCTTAAGATTCCCATCATAGCGCCTCTTCTTTTTCCTCCGGCCTTTATCACTTCGGTAGCCGTGTCAAAAACACGCATAAAACTTACTGGACCTGATGCTACGCCTTTGGTTGACCTTACAATGTCTCCGTTCGGTCTTAATTTTGAAAAGTCGAAGCCTACGCCCCCTCCGCTTTTTTCGATTAAAGCCATGTTTTTCACGGCTGAGAAGATGCTTTCTAAGGAATCTTCCACTGGCAAAACAAAGCATGCGGATAATTGACCGAGTTCTGTTCCTGCATTGAAGAGGGTTGGGGAGTTTGGAATAAATTCAAGCCTTGTCATCATGCCGTAAAAAATCTTCTCGCTTTTTTTTGGGTCTTCGCCGTATAATTTGTCAACGTTTGCTATGGCTTGGGCTATTCTTTCAAACATTTTGGCTGGAGTTTCTATAATTCTTTCTGTCTCGTCTTTTAAGAGGTATCGTCTATTCAAAACTTCTAGGGCGTTAACTGTTAGTTTTGGTTCTAAAATTCCCAGTTTTTCTCTTAACTCTCTTATTTCATCTTTCTTTTTCCTATAATTCTCATATTCTTCTGCAACTTTTTCGTAGCCATTCTTATTTAAAACTTCAATGACAATGTCCTGAGCATCTTCAACTGAGGGGATTTTTTCCCTAAATCTTTCATCAAGAAGCTTGACAACTTCCTTTGTTAGTGTTTCCGCCTTTTCTCCATTTCCGAGTTCAACGGCGATGAATGCTTTATGAATTGCATCCTTAATTTTGGCAGAATCGAAATCAACGATTTTTCCGTCTCTCTTCCTTATTTTCGTGATAGACATGAAAGATGACCATTTCAAAAATAAACAATTTTTAATATAAAAAGTTTGAAATATCGGCGTCCATTATTCCTTTTTAACAAATTGGCTTTTAGGTGCGCCGCAAACTGGGCAAACCCAATCTTCCGGCAAAGCCTCGAAGGGTGTTCCAGGCTTTATATCATGTTCTGGGTCGCCTATCTCTGGATCGTATATGTAACCGCAAACTGTGCATTCCCACTTATCCATTTATTCACCGCTTTAATTTCTGATATGAAACGATGAGGGTAAAATATAAAGCTTCTATAAACCCTAATAGAAAGTGAAAGGTGTTGAAATTGGAGAAAACAAAATTTTACGTTTTACCCCAACTGCCCTATGAATACAAAGATTTAGTGCCATACATGTCTGAGGAACAATTAAAGATACACCACAGTAAACATCATCAAGCATATGTCAACGGCGCCAATGCAATTCTTCAAAGGCTGGATAAGGCAAGAAAAGAAAACATAGAAATAGATGTTAAATCAACTCTAAAAGAACTTTCATTTAACATAGGGGGACACTTGTTACATTCAATTTTCTGGGGCAATTTGGCGCCTCCAAGCAAGGGCAGCGGAAAACCAGGCGGAGTTTTGGGAGAAGCCTTAGATAAAGAGTTTGGAAGTTTTGAAAGGTTCAAGAAAGAGTTCTCACAAGCCGCTGTCAGCGTGGAAGGTTCTGGGTGGGCAGCCCTAACCCTTTGCAAACAAACTGGTAGACCAATAATAATGCAGATAGAAAAGCATAATGCCAACGTTTATCCAATGTTTAGAATCCTCATGGTTCTGGATGTTTTCGAACATGCATACTATATCGATTATAAAAACGACAGAGCCAAGTTTGTCGAAGCTTTCTGGAATATTGTTAACTGGGAAGAAGTAAACAAGAGGTTAGAAGAAGCGTTAAAATAAAGGGTTTCTAAGCCCAAGCAAAGAATTGGCATTAAGCAGTCGACAGTATCAACGACGAAAAAGAAAAAGTAAATTTAGTGCCGCATGTTTATGGTGGAGTAATTTTTATGGCTTGTGCTGGACATGAAGTTTCGCATGCAAGACATTGTATGCAGTCTTTTTCCCTTGCTGGGTCAGACTTCTTTTCAGAGGTTGGATGTCCAGGGGCTTCGGCCCACTCAAAAACGCTGACGGGGCAAACTTCTATGCAGACGCCGTCTCCTGTGCATATGTCCCAGTCAACTGCCACGTTTGTTCCATGAATCCCAAGCTTTGTTGGAGGATCCACTGGTCCCCATACGTTGTGACCTTGATGTTGACCAGCAACTTTTCGGTTTTTTTGGAAATCTGGGTCTATTGGCAAATATTTCACCTACTCATAGGTTGAAGGGTGAAAATATTAGCTTTTCTAATTTTGCAGCTTCTCATATGGTAAGTTTACCTTGTCACCTTTATCTCAATTTCTTTCCAGTCCTTTTTTATTCCTTTTAAGGAAGTTACCGCCCCGGCAATTGTTCCGCTTAAGATTTTTACAACAAACTCGTTGAGGTTTATTTCTTCGCCGTCAACAATCAATTTTGCTTCCAATAAGTATCACCCTATAATACTTTTTGTTAGGATGACAAGTAAAAGCTTTCTACAAAGCTTTGTTTATTTAATGCTCGCTAATCGCTTTTGGATATCCTTCATCTTCCAATTGAATGGTTGTGTGGTCTATCCCAAACTCCTCACTTAGAATTTTCATTAAATCTGAAAGAAGTTTCTTCTTATCAGTTTCCTTTTTCACTACCACGTGGCAACTCATGCAACACATACTTGTCGGCGTAATGCACCAAACGTGGAGGTCGTGAACTTCATTCACGCCTTCTTGTTCCATAATCCTATGTTCCACAGCGGTTAAGTCAATGCCATAGGGGACTCCTTCGAGGAGAACGTTTACGGATTCTCGAACAAGTTTCCAAGAACTGTAAAATATCAATGCACCCAACATCATGCTGATTATGGCGTCTGCTTGATACCAACTTGTAAAATACATAATCAATCCAGCAGAAATTGCTCCTATAGACCCTAAGGCGTCTGCTAAAACGTGGAGGAAAGCTCCTTTAACGTTTAAACTTTCACTCTTTGACTTGGAAAGAGTAATAGCGGATAATCCGTTAGCTGCTAAACCGGAGAAGGCTATGATGAGCATGTTTAAGCTTTCCACCTGAATTGGATTTTGGAATCGCTGAATTGCCTCGTAAAAAATGAAAATAACGACACCCCATAAGAAGACACCATTCAAAAAAGCAGCAAGAATTTCTGCCCTATAATATCCAAAAGTTTTTTTCACATTTGTTGGACGAGTTGAAATCCATGCAGCTATAATGGCGAAAATTAAGGCTGCAGCGTCATTTAACATATGCCAAGCATCCGCCAAGAGGGCAAGACTGTTTGTTAATATTCCGCCAACCAATTCGATGATGAAGAATGATAAGGTGATGCCTAAGGCTATTTCTAAGTATTTCACGCTTTTTACTTGGTGATTATTTTTGCTCATTGGAACACGCTTGCTTATAGTATCTAACCTCTTGGTTTTATTTTTTGAACAAAATAAGCCAAAATGATGAGGCAAGCCGCAAGCGTTAGCATACTTGAAACGGTGATGACTATAATATTTTCGGTTTCTAAGATGAATGCTACAGAGACAGCAGCTAGAAAAACACCGAAATATAGGCTTGCGTTGCTGCGTAAGAATTGGGCGAATTCTATGCGTATGAGCCTTGAATATCTAACTAACAAAATTAGGATTGATGCAAAAGCAAGAAATATTATTATAATCGTATAAGTTATTCCAGCCCAATAATTCTCACTTTCTAATGTTAACAAAAGCCCAACTTCATCCCCTATGAGTCCGCCTCCAGCGCCGAAAAGGATTGCTGCCAATCTGTTTATTCGTTCGCTTTCATAGCTTATGCCCAGCCAACCGCCTATTGCAAGCATCGCTAAACCATACCAGAAATGGTGAATGTGAAGGTCGCCACTAATTAAGACAAGGTTTGGGTTGAAGGTTGTGAAGGTTCTGGCAATCACGAAAGAACCTATAAAAGAGACTAAAGCTAACAATGAAAGATTAGGCTTCGTCTTTGTTTTTTCTGAAATTTGCTTCATCCTCCCATTTTCAATACTTTAAAAACTTTTGCAATTTTATTATAGTTTACTTTCAAGAACGAAGAGTTAACTGTCAAGACATTTTGCTCAAAGTGACATCGAACTGCCGCTGCAAACCTTCGCTTATGGCAAATATTCTCACCTTATCTCCAACTCGCTTTTTATGAAGCTCCCTTACTAAATCTTCAATGGTGTAAATGGTTGTTCCATCCATCCTCAAAATTATGTCGCCAGCTGCCATTCCAACATTGTCTGCTGGGCTTCCCTCCACAACCCTAGTCACAAACACTCCATGTTCCACTGGTAAATCGTAATAGCGGGACATTTCTTCCGTGATGCTTAAGCCTATTATTCCAAGCCAAGGTCTTGTGGAAATTCCATTTGTAATTATTTCACTTGCGCACCTTTTAGCCGAGTTTATTGGAATGGCAAATCCGATTCCTTGAGCGTATGGGATTATGGCAGTGTTTATCGCCACAACTTTCCCTTCAAGGTTCACGAGGGGTCCGCCACTATTTCCGGGATTTATGGCAGCGTCTGTTTGCACAAGATTTTCCAAAAATTCGTTTTCAGACTCTATAGTTCTGTTAACTGCACTTACAACACCCGTAGTTACCGTTGGACCACCTGCCAACCCAAACGGATTTCCAATGGCGTAGACTCTTTGTCCGACTCTAAGCTTGTCGGAGTCTCCAAGTTCGGCTGATGGAAGAGCGTCTCTATCAACCTTTACAACTGCTATGTCGTGTACGGTGCAGGAGCCCACCAATTTTCCTTCTAATATTTCGCCATTCCATAATGTTACGGAGATTTTTTCTGCTCCTCCAACAACGTGATTGTTAGTTAATATGTAGCCTTTAGGGTCAATTATTGTTCCAGAACCCATGCCTTTCACTGGGACGACTTGATAAAATATGTGGTGGACAAGTTTTATTGTGCTTATGTTGACGACGCTTTTGCTTACTTTTTCTAATATGTCAAGAAGTGCTTCTTCATCAGAATTGGGCAATTACCTTCACCTCTAAACCTTGTCAGCTCTTATTCTAATAAGTTTTCTTTTAGATGATTGCGAGTTTAAGCAGAAATCGCATTCTTCTATGGCTATTTTTGGTTCTGTTTTTTGGCAGAATTGGCACATAATACCTGTTTTTCTTATAGTCATGCATGTTTGGCAAAAAGTTTTAAGAAATTCTCTTCTTTGGTAATTTCCCTCTTCTAGTAAGCTCACCATTTTCTCTACTAAGGGTTCTATTTCTTCTATGNNATCAATTTTTATTGCGTAGCCTCTGACTTTTCTGGTATATTTGCTCACTGCGCTTTGGGATATTCCTAAAATCTCTGCAACCTTTTCCTGTTTTAAATCGTGCNTTTCCACGAGTTGTTTTGCTATTAATGCTTTTACTGCTGGTATGACGGATTTTACGGCAATCTCGCATGGAAGTATCAAGTTTTTCGCACCGTTTAGATATTTTGTTGGGAAAAGTATTTAAGCATGACGTATGTCATAATATTGCGACGTATGCCACGNCAAAACTAAACAATAAAACTAACTTTTAACCGAACTCTCCTTTCTCCCGAGTCGTGGCATACGCCAAAATTTTTCTTTACTTTCCGATTTTGTATTTCCTTGGATTTTTCTTAAACTCTTCTTCGCAGTGCTTTNAACAGAAATAAACCGTTTGCCCTTCATACTCAATTTTGCTGTAAGCTGTCTCTGGCTCAATCTTCATTCCACAAACTGGGTCTGTGACTAATTTTTTCTTTTTCGCCATTAATTTCACCTCCACTGGCTCATATTTTCTCAAGGTTTGAGCGTTAAACGCCACTATAACTGTGCTTAAAGACATAACTATTGCTCCTATAGCGGGATTCAAATTTACGCTGCTAGCTGCTAATGGCAAAGTTATTATGTTGTAACCGGCTGCCCACCATAAATTCTGAACCATTTTAGAATATGTCTTCTTAGAAAGGTCTATGAGTTTCGGAACATCTCTCGGGTCATTTTTTACTAGGATTATGTCTGCNCTTTCTATGGCTACGTCTGTGCCGGCGCCTATGGCTATGCCAACATCAGCTGTGACGAGGGCTGGGGCATCGTTTATGCCGTCACCGACCATTGCAACTTTATAACCATTTTCTTTTAGATACGCTATTTTCTCTGCTTTTTTGTCTGGCAAAACTTGGGCAAAATAATCGTTTATGCCGAGTTCTTTTGCAACCCAGCAGGCAACATCTTCAGAATCCCCAGTGAGCATGTAAACCTTTAATCCCTTCTCCTTCAATTTTTTAACAGCCTCAAAAGATTCCTCCCTTATCCTGTCAGAAAGCGCCAAAGCACCAGCAAGTTTTCCATCAACCACAGTGAAAACTACAGTTTTCCCTTGTTCCTGCAGCTCTTTCATTTTCTTGNCGTTCACGCCTATTTTCATATCATTGAGAAGGTTTACACTTCCAACATACACTTCACTTTTTCCAACTTTTCCGTAAGCGCCTTTTCCGGGTAATGCCTTAAACTCTTTGGTTTTTGGAATTTGGATGCCATTTTCCTTTGCGTATTCTACGATGGCTTTGGCTATTATGTGCTCCGAATTCAGTTCAACGCTTGATGTCAGTTTTAAAAGCTCATTTTTTGGGATGAAGGAGACTATGTCGCTGACGCCGAACTTGCCCAACGTCAAAGTTCCAGTTTTGTCGAAGACTACAGCGTTTACATCTTTAACCATTTCAAAGGCTTTCCTGTCACGGATTAGTATTCCACTTTTTGCAGTTATAGAGGTTGAAAGGGCAACAACTAAGGGAATTGCCAAACCAAGGGCGTGAGGACAAGCAATTACCAAAACTGTGACTGTTCTCTCAAGGGCTATGTCACCAAATCCGAGAAGAGACCAAACGGTGTAGGTTATTATGGCAACCCCGAGAGCCACGTAAAAGAGAAGAGCAGCAGCCCTATTCGCTAAATCTTGAGTTCGCGATTTGCTTTCTTGAGCTTGCTTAACAAGCTTTATCACTTGAGATAGGTAGGTTTCCTCCCCAGTCCGCTCAATTCGCACTTTTAAGACGCCTTCTCCATTTATTGCCCCACCAATAACTTTGTCATCTACGCCTTTGTGGATGGGTTTGGATTCGCCAGTCAACAAAGCCTCGTTAACTGAGGATTCNCCTTCAACCACTATGCCGTCNNACGGTATTTTTTCGCCTGGACGTACAAGAACTTTGTCGCCGACACGTAGCTCTGAAACTGGGACGTCTTCGATTTCGTTGTTTTTTAGACGGTGGGCTGTGGTGGGCATTATTCTGACAAGTTCTTCCAGCGCCATTGAAGCGCCCATAACGCTCTTGGCTTCTATCCAGTGACCCAAAAGCATAACATCTATGAGGGTGGCAAGTTCCCAAAAGAAGTCCATTCCTAAAGGAAAGAAAACAGTTGCTGCAGAGTATAGAAATGCTACTGTTATTGCTGTTCCTATTAGCGTCATCATTCCTGGCTGTCGAGTTTTTACTTCGTCCGCTAAGCCCTTAAGGAAGGGCCACCCACCGTAAAGGTAAACGATTAGGGATAGGAAGAGTAGGATTTCTTTTTTGAATGGTGTTTGTAATGCTTGAAGAATTGGAAACCATGTTTGCACCATTTCTGAGAGAAGCAGAATTGGTACTGTTAATATTAGGGAAATCCAGAACTTGTTTTTGAATTCTTGCATGTGATGGACGTGGTGTTGATGTTGCATTTTTTCACTTATTGTTTAATATGCCGTATGTCATAAAAACTTGTCGGTTAACAAATCAAAGAATGAATCAGCAATTCGATTAATTATGCAGCTTATCCTCCAGGAGCACCATGGAATGGAACATTCTTCCAGAGCAAATCCCACCAGTCAGCCTCTGTTATGGCTTCACCCCTAACAAGAATCTCCAAAACCATCTTTAATAGTTCATGATGCCTCTTCTCATCCTCCAAAATTGCGCTTAAAAGAAGCTTAACCTTCTCATTCTCAACGGTTGGCAAAACATCACTGATTTTCTTGATAAGCTCAGCCTCCAAGCGTATGTGTTTTTCCACAACTGCTTTCTGCTTGTCCAATTGTTCTTGAGTAATGGCTTGAGAAACTCTTGTCAAAAGCTCTGTGGCTGCAGCATACATCTCCGCATGCTTCACAGAGTCTAGGGATATACCCTTCAAAACTCCCCTGACAGGTGGATTTTTCATGTCAATTAACGCATTGTTCAGCGAATCTACAATCTCATTTTCAATCTTAATCTGCCTCTTCATAAACTCAATCAATTCATTTTTTGTTTTCATAATCTTCTCCTTCACTAAAACATGTTAGTTTATATGCATAAGTCTTTCGACAATTTTCCTCCCAAACTCTTTGCATTTTTCTAAACCGTCATGGTCTGGCGTGTATTTAATCAAAAGCGGTGGTTCAACAACTTCCATTTCAAACTTGTTCTTCAAAACTTCAAGAACCAAACGAGGAGCTTCGCCGCTCCAACCATAAGAGCCGAAGGCAGCTCCAATTTTCCCTTTCAAAACTATCTTCTTGACAGCAACTTCCTCCAAAAGATTCTTTATATTTAAAGGCATGTCATGATGATATGTTGGAACTCCAAACGTTAAAGCGTCAAAACTGGTTAAAGCTTCAACAGCCATATAATAAGCTGTTTCCACTTCCACTCCTTGAACTGTTCTAGCGCCTTCTGCCACGGCCTTAGCCATCTTCTCAGTATTTCCAGTTCGGCTATAATAAAGAACAAGAAAGCTAGCCATACACATCACAACTGTTCATTAAATAGTTGCAGAAGTAATTAGAGATTTTGGCTTGCTGCCTGCTTTATTTCTTTTTTGAAAGTTTCTGTTTCCATAAAGAAAGTTTGTATTGGTTTAGCATTAACTATGAGCCACCAGTTTTTGCGTTTTATTGATTCTTCAGGCTTTTGCCACTCGTTTATCATTTCAATTTTTATGTCGGGTAAAACTTCTCTGATAATTTGTTCAATCCTTTTTGCAAATGGATAAGAAAACTGGCATGCGGAGCCATAAAGTATCACTGCCTTATTCTTGTCTTCTTCTAACGGTTCATATTCCACTTTTGGAACTGGTTCATATTCGCCTTCGATTGGAAGGTATAGCATGCTTCCTTCTTCTGTTGGGAGGAAACCGTTTTTCTTGTAAAATTCCGGCATCGGAAGAAGCTCACCAGTGTTGAAAGTTTTGGCTAAGATGAATTTGCATGGTTTATTGCCGAGACATGACTTCTTCATTTTAACATCCAAAATTACCTCTTGCAGCAGTTTTTTACCTATTCCAATTTTCTGCGCTTCTGATGTGGGATTGTAGATGCAGTTTATGACGAGAACGCCTTCCCGCTTAAACTCCCTAGCTACGTCAGCCTCTTCTGAATAATAGAGTATCTGGGCTACTGGTTTTCCATTGTAGTAAGCGATTTTTGCACACGATCCATAACTGTTAAGCATTTTATGCAGCCATTGTTTTTTCAGCGCCATGCCTTGCTGATGAATTGGATCGCTGAGCCTTTTGGAAGAGCAAACATAAATGAGGTCTTCTATGTTTGACTCTTGAAGATTTTCAATTCTCACTTTCTCTTGCATCGATTTTTACCTTTAAGCCTTCTTGNCCATTTCCTTTACAATCTCATCCACAGTCATTATTTTTGCATTGTAAACATATTCCAAATATTTCAATCCTTGTTCATGATCTTCTTGTGTGAATGATTCCACTCCGTCTTTTGCTATTATTATTTTGTATCCTCTGAAGAAGGCGTCTGCTGCCGTGTGCCTTACGCATATGTGCGTGTGCAATCCACCTAAAATGACTGTTTTGGCGCCTTCTCCATNGTATAGGCTTCTAAGCAGCGGGTCCAAACCTGTCTCGTAGAAGCCGCTATAAGTTCTCTTTTCGACAATGAAGTCCTTCTCTGTAGGCTTAAGTTCTGGAATTACTTGGGCTCCTTTTGTGCCTTTTATGGCGTGTTTTCCCCATTTTGCGACAACTTCAAAGTCTTCCGGATAGTGGGCATCGTTGCTGTAGATGACTGGGATGTTATGCTTGCGGGCGGCTTCAATTAGCTTTTTAAGGTTTGGAATTATGTGTTTGGCTCTTTCACATTTTAAATCTCCAGTGACAAAATCGTTCAGCATATCAATTATTATTACAGCCTTTCTGTTCAAGGGCTGAGACACCTTCAGCGATTTCTGCTTATGCCTTATGTCATATTTAAGCTATTTATCTTGCACTCTCTAAAGTGTAGAATCCATCCGTGAATTTTTCAGCCTTACCCTTCTTCACTAAAACCGTGTCTTCTATGCGGACGCCTCCGAAACCAATAATGTATATTCCAGGCTCAATTGTTACTACATTTCCAGTTGTTAGTTTATCCTTGCTTTCCAAGCTAAGCGTTGGCGGTTCATGAATTTCTAAGCCTACGCCGTGACCTAACCCATGGACGAAATATTCTCCATATCCAGCCGTCTCTATGACTTTTCTGGCGGTGTTGTCTATTTCTTTGGCTTTTGCTTTCGGCTTTACTGCTTGGAAGGCTTTTTCCTGAGCCTCTCTAACAACTTCATAAAGCTTAATTTGTTTATTTGATGGTTTCCCAGCGACGAAGGTTCTTGTCATGTCAGAACGGTAATACTTATAGGCGGCTCCTATATCAACAACAACCAAATCCCCTTCACGTATCTCTTTATCTATGCATCCGCCATGGGGAAAGGCTGAACGAACGCCGGAAGCCACTATTGTATCAAAGGCTGTTCCCCAAGAACCCCCCTTTCGCATGGCATGTTCGATTTCCGCAGCAACCTCATACTCTTTTATGCCAGGCTTAATCACTTCATAAGCAGCTTTCATGCCTTCGCTTGTTAGTTTTCCAGCCTTCCGCATAAGTTCAAGCTCTTCTTCATCTTTCACCTTACGCAGTTCCCAGACAAGGTCTCCTCTAACCTTTAGCTTTGTTTCGCCGCGCAATTCTTTTGCAAGTTTGCGGTAATTCTCAATGTTAAGCGTATCTATGGCTAACTTTTTTATTTTGAAAGCCTTAGTCTGCTTTGCAATTTTTGCCAACAAATTTTCGTTGCGTTTCACCAATTCAACCGTAAAACCTTTAGCTTCAGCTTTCGCCTGCTCATAGTTAACATTGTAAACATATGCTTTGTTATCGCCAGTTTTGGGTATTAGTAAGCATGCTAGTCCGGGGCAACCGGAAAGATATAAGGCGTTAATTTCATTTGCAATTAAAAATCCATCAAAGCCTTTTTGTTCGAAAGCTTTCTCTTTTAAAGCGTTTATTCTACTCATTTTTTACCTTCCTAGAAACCAATCATAATTAGCGTTTAGTTTAAAATCTTTTGCAAAAGTATTTGGATTTTATCCGCCGCTAACTATGGGAAGTAAAGCCACGTGATCTCCGTTTTTAAGTCTTGTTTTGATACCGTTTAGCTGGTTGAGCAGGTAGCCATTCACTGTGATTATGTAGTTTGTCTTTACATCCTTGCCTTTAGGTTCGTAAAGAGCCTTTTGAAAAGGTTCGCCATATCTTTCAGAAAGCCTAACCAATAAGTCTGCTATGGAAGAGTCTTCTTCAATTTCAACTTCTTCTTCCCGACCACTTTTAATAATGTTTTTTATATGACCGAAGTATTCAACCTTAACTTTCAAGGCGAAACCTCAAAGACTTCTATAATATCATGGCTTAAGCTTGTTATATATTTGTTTCACCATTTTAATCGCCAAATTAATATCTGTTACATTCCTAATGTTGCATGTCTTTAGGAAGTTTGTAAAATGAAAGAGGAAGTTCCAGTTTCGGAAGGGTTAAGGCAGTTCCCAATTAGACCAGTTTATTTAGTTTCCGCAGCGCATAAAGGTAAAAAGAACATAATAACCATCGGCATGTTCGCATTCTTCTCCGGAAAACCAACCTTGGTAGGTGTTGGCATTGCCCCTACAAGATACTCCTTTGAATTAATTCGCCAAAGTAAAGAGTACGTAGTCAACAGCGTTGACGAGAATCTTATTGAGGCTACACGGATTTGTGGAAGGAAATCGGGGCGAGAAGTGGACAAATTTAAACTAGCGAAGCTTACTCCTGAAAAGGGAACCAAAGTAAATGCGCCCCTCATCAAAGAAAGCCCCGTAAGCATTGAATGTAAGGTTGTTAAAGAAGTTGAAGTCGGCGACCACGTTTGGTTTATAGGTGAAGTGCTCGCTGCACATGCTCGCAAAGGTTACAAGTGGAGTGAGGGCTTACTTTTTAAGTGGATAGGTGAAGACGGCTTCTTCTATAAAGTTGGAGAAGAAATAGGCAAATACTAATGTCAAGCCAAAGTTTTATCTACATACGCATAAACGCAATTTTCTGAGAGAAAAACCGTTGGATTTTGAATATCCCAAAAACATTCGCTTCATATGCGAGAAATGTGCCATATGCTGCGGCGATACCAAAGAAAGGGTTAGATCCATCCTTCTCTTAAAGAAAGAGGCTGAAGGCATAGCAAAGGAGATTTCAAAAAATATTGAAGAGTTTGCTGAGAAAGTCGAAGGCTCTCAGCCTTACGTTTATCAAATAAGAAAAACTGCAGAGGGAAAATGTGTATTCCTTAAAGACAGTTTATGTTCCATTTACAAAATTCGACCATTAATATGCAAGTTCTATCCATTCCAACTTAACAGTAAAAATGGCAGATTTGAGTTCACATACACGACTGAATGCCCAAACATTGGTAAAGGTCCAAAATTGAAAAAGAAGTTTTTTGAAAAGCTTCTTAGGGAATTCATGAAAGTCATGAGAGAAAATGCTTCTCATTGACAATTCTTTTATGTTCCCCCAAACAGTCTAGTTTTTAGGTGTCCTCAATGTTGTTTAACGAGAAAACACTGGAGGAAATCCATAAAAGGAAAAAGGAGTGGGAAAGAGAAACTGTATCAAAAAGTTTGGAAAAGCTTCCAGAAAAGGCTGAATTTTTAACAAGTTCCGAAATCCCAATAGATAGAGTTTACACGCCATTGACATTGAAAGACTTGACTATTTAAAAGATTTAGGGTTTCCAGGAGAATATCCCTTCACCCGTGGCGTTTATCCAACAATGTATAGAGCTAGATTATGGACTATGAGGCAATACGCTGGCTTCGGCACGGCTGAACAAACAAATCAGCGCTTTAAATATCTGTTACAGCAGGGACAAAGGGGCTTAAGCGTGGCTTTTGACTTTCCAACACAGGTTGGTTATGACTGCGACCATCCCATGGCACGAGGTGAAGTTGGGAGGGCTGGCGTAAGCGTTAGCACTTTAAGGGATATGGAAATCGTCTTTGAGGGAATTCCCTTAAAGGAAATTACTACTTCAATGACTATTAATGCTCCCGCAACAGTTTTGCTTGCCATGTACATTGCTGTTGGACAAAAACAAGGCACTGAACCATCTCAGTTGGGCGGAACAGTGCAGAATGACATTTTGAAGGAGTATGCTGCTAGAGGCATGTACATTTTTCCACCTAAACCGTCCATGAGGCTGGTAACAGACATATTCGAGTACTGCTCTCAACACATGCCCCAATGGAACACCATAAGCATAAGCGGTTACCACATTCGCGAGGCTGGAGCAACAGCAGTTCAAGAAGTAGCCTTCACATTGGCAAACGCCATAGCCTATGTGCAAGCAGCCATCGACAGGGGGTTAGATTTGGACAGGTTTGCAGGCAGATTATCCTTTTTCTTTGCATCTCATAACAACTTCTTCGAAGAAATAGCCAAATTCAGAGCCGCAAGAAAGTTGTGGGCTAAAATAATGCGGGAGCGCTTTAAAGCCAAAAACCCTGCTTCATGGATGTTGCGTTTCCACACTCAAACTTCGGGTGTTTCCCTAACAGCTCAACAACCATACAACAATATTGTGAGAGTTGCCCTTCAAGCTTTGGCTGCGGTTCTGGGTGGAACCCAATCTTTGCACACAAACTCCTTTGATGAAGCTTACGCTTTACCAAGCGAACAAGCCGTGACAGTTGCCCTTAGAACCCAGCAGATAATAGCTTACGAAAGTGGAGTAGCCGAAACCATAGACCCGCTTGGAGGTTCATATTATGTGGAGTATTTGACAAATCAAATAGAAGAGAAAGCAGCAAAATACATTGAACAAATTGACGAAATGGGAGGAGCCGTTGCCGCCATCGAAAAGGGTTTTATGCAGCGAGAAATTGTGGAAAGCGCTTATCGTTTCCAAGGGAGGTTGAAGCAAAAAAGCGCATAATTGTGGGCGTAAACGAATTTATAACGGAAGAAGAAACGCCTATAAAAATTCTGCAGATAGACCCTGAAATAGAGAAAAAGCTTGTAGAACGCCTAAAAAAGATAAGGCAACAGAGAAACCAAACAAAAGTTAAAGAAATGCTAGACAAGTTGCGTTCGGCTGCAGAGAAAGAAAATGCGAATCTCATGCCATTCATAATTCAAGCAGTAAAAGAATACGCCACCATAGGAGAGATATGCGACACCTTGCGGGAGGTTTTCGGCGAGTATAAGCCACCTTCCATCTTCTAAGCGATAATGAATAGGGTTTCTCCTTCGCTTACAGAAGAACTTTCAGAAACAAGTATTTCTTGAACTGTGCCGCTTTTAGGAGCTGCAATTTCATTCTCCATTTTCATGGCTTCGAGAACGCAGAGAACCTGCCCAGCTTTCACTTGTTCGCCTTTCTTGACTTTTATAGAAAGAATTTTACCAGTCATGGGCGCAGTTACAGCACCTTCCATTGCTTGTTTGGGCTCCACTGCTCTTTTTGTAGGCACTGCAAGTGTAGGTTCCAAAGTGGACAACGCAGGCTTTATTATTGATGTTTTGACTTCTGCCTTAAAAATTGCCTCTTCAACTTTGACCGAAAAGGGTTCTTCCCTCTTGAGTTCTGGCAAATTTACTTGATACGTTTTGCCATCAATATTCATGAAGAAACCTTTTTCTAGTTCAAGCTTTTCGGCTTCTAACTCCACTTTTAAAGGCTTTCCGTTCACTTTGGCTTCGAAAGTTTTCTCTCCAGTTTTTGTTAGCTCGATTTTTCGTGGTTTGCCGTCAATAAAAATTTCGTAAACTGGCATTTTACACACCATATTCCACTGAACTTTTACGCCCAACTAAAACCCAAGCGGATGTGGCGCCTTTCGCTCTAATGGGTATTAATGCTCTGGTTTTTCCCAAACTTTTAATGTAAGTGGCAACCGCCACGGAGATTGCGGCAACATCCTCCAGTTCTGCAATTCTTTCTGTTGTAATTTCAGCTTTGGCTTCTTCCTTTTTGGCTTTTCTCTTTTTAAAGAATTCTAAGGCTACTTGTGGAAAAAGCGCATACGTTATTTTGTCCTCTTCACTTTCAATGTACGGTTTTACATCCTCTGGAATCTTGTCAAGGGCGCTTTCTAAAAGGTCGGCTGGACGACAAGTTATTGGTTCCTCATCGCCGATTATCTTCTTTTTAACCTTAGGGTCAATGGGGGCTGGCGGTTTTCCATACAAACCCTTCACATAATCCTTTACCTCTTTAGGCACTATACTGTAGCGTTTACCAGAAATAACATTAAAAACGGCCTGTATACCCACAAGCTGACTTGTAGGCGTTACTAATGGAGGATAGCCCAACTCTTTTCTAACCCTTGGAACCTCTTCAAGAACTTCCTTAAGTCTGTCAAGCCTTCTGTTCCCTCAACTGTTCGAGGAGGTTGGAGAACATTCCGCCTGGAATTTGATGTATAATAATTGATGGGTCAACCTGTTCAGCTTTTTTGTCTATAAGCTTTAATGGGTCATAATATTTCTCTCGCAGTTCTCGGAAGTAACCTGCAATCTCGCTTAAAAGTTCCAAATCAAGTCCTGGGTCATAGGGTGTTCCTTTTAAGGCAGCAACTATGGATTCGACGGGTGGCTGCGATGTGCCCCAAGCTAAAGGCGAAAAGGCAGTATCNATTATATCTACTCCAGCTTCACATGCGCGGAGATACGTCATCATAACCATGCCGCTTGTGCTGTGACTGTGCAAGTGTATGGGTAGGTTTATCTCCTTTTTTAGGGCTGTTATAAGCTTGTAGGCTGGTTGCGGCGCTAACATTCCAGCCATGTCTTTTATGCAGATGGAATCACAGTCAAGTTCAGCCAATTTTTTGGCAACTTTCACGTAATATTGTATTGTGTGAACTGGGCTTATGGTGTAGCATATGGTTCCCTGCGCATGCTTGCCCACTTTTTTAACGGTTTTTATGGCTACTTCCATGTTTCTTATATCATTCAAAGCGTCAAAAACCCGAAATACGTCTACGCCATTCTCAGCCGCCTTCTCAACAAATTTTATGAGAACATCATCCGGATAATTTCGGTAACCGACAATATTTTGTCCGCGCAAAAGCATCTGAAGGGGCGTCCTTTTTATGTGGCGCTTTAGCTGGCGTATCCTTTCCCAAGGGTCTTCGCCTAAATAGCGTATACAAACGTCAAACGTGGCTCCTCCCCACATCTCCAAAGAGAAAAAGCCAACTTGGTCGATTTTTTCAGCTATTGGAAGCATGGCGTCTGTGCGCATTCTCGTAGCCATCAAAGACTGATGGGCGTCTCTGAACGTGGTGTCGGTGATTTTAACTGGTTTTGAAGCCATAAATTGCCTAGCCCCTCTAGTATTTTTAGAGTTTGAAAGATGGTTATGCTACTATTAATTTGTAATGGTAAGTTTAAGTTCTTTTCAAATGGCTTTTGGCATATTTCTTTTCAAGACACTGAACAGCGAAATTAACAAATTCTGCAGCATCAGAAAGGTATGACTGTGCTTCTTTGCCCTTCCCAGAGTACCTCCTTGCCAGAAGCGCCTACTTTTTGTGATGAGGTAAGTTTGGTTCTTTCCATCTTGCCTTTCCAGCTTTAAGAACATCATAAAATTACAAGGGTATGTTTCCATGTTTTCTGGATGGTCTCGGCTCGCGTTTTGTGAGTAAGCTTTCTAAAGCGCTTATAAGTTTTGGTCTTGTTTCTGCTGGTTCAATCACCTCATCTATGTAGCCTTTCTGGGCTGCAACGTAGGGGTTTGCAAATTTTTGACGATACTCGCCTACAAGTTCCATTCGCTTCTGCTCTGGATTTTCAGCCTCAGCTATTTCCTTTCTGAAAATTATGTTTATGGCGCCTTGAGGTCCCATTACGGCTATTTCCGCAGTTGGCCAAGCATAATTTATGTCAGCGCCTGAATGCTTAGAGCCCATAACGTCATATGCTCCGCCATAAGATTTTCGCAGTATGATGGTGATTTTTGGCACCGTAGCCTCGCAATAAGCGTATAAAAGTTTTGAGCCGTGCTTTATTATTCCGCCGTGTTCTTGCTCAAGGCCTGGCAAGAAGCCTGGCACATCCACGAATGTTATTATTGGAATGTTGAAGCAGTCGCAGAAACGTATGAAGCGTCCCGCTTTCATGCTGCTGTTTATGTCTAGGGCTCCAGCATAATGGAGCGGTTGGTTAGCCACTATGCCAACTGTTTTGCCATTTAACCTTGCAAAGCCTATAACAATGTTNTGCGCCCATAAGGGTTGAATTTCAAAGAACTCGCCATTATCAANCACACGAGTAATTATTTCTTTAACATCGTAAGGTTTATCCGNGTCGTCTGGAAGAATTCTCGCCAAATCNTCNTCCGTGCGGTCTGGGTCATCTGTNGGCTCTGTTGCAGGCGGGTCTTCAAGATAATTGCTTGGCAAATAGCTTAAAAGTTTCTTTATAATTTGAATGCAATGTTCTTCATTTTGGGCTATAAAATGGGCTACACCGCTGGTTGTGCTATGCACCATAGCGCCGCCCAACTCTTCAAAAGTAACCTCTTGCCCCAAAGCAGCTTTAACCACATCTGGACCAGTGATAAACATGTGACTTGTCTTGTCAACCATGATTATGAAGTCAGTCAAGGCTGGGGAATAGACGGCTCCGCCAGCGCAAGGTCCCATTAT
>JGI24721J44947_10003326_pt1 | contig 22730 bp, 19 predicted proteins | sample YelNatPaOPGAMG01_FD_44947 | JGI IMG/M metagenome (IMG submission 44947) | reverse complement strand
TCGAACCTGCAGCCTACGGCTCCGGAGGCCGTCGCTCTATCCTTTGAGCTACGGGCGCACAATTAGAGTCAATTTCCCGTTTTCGACTTCGCCTTAGAGCCATCGGTCGTTTCCTAATAGTCTCCCTAAGGAGCCTTACCAATTATATATGATTTCATAAACAGGAGGCAGGTACTGCTATTTTCTCAACCTCTCCCAGGTGATCACGATCTTTGTCCCCACAGTAGCCCATTCGTAGAGGAGCTTGGCCTGCTCAGGTATTAGCCCCACGCATCCATGACTTCCGGTGAGAGAAGGATCGTTTCCGAAATACCTTTCGGGTTTCCAGTAATTTCCATGAATGGCGTATATTCGAGAGATGAAGAAGAGCACCCAGGGAACATCGGGAACGTAATATTCTTCAACTCCCAGGCCTCCTCTCATATCCACTGTTTCCACCTTTTCTAGGACATGGAAAGTCCCGGAGGGAGTGGGCCACCCTTGTTTCCCGGTGAGGGTGGGGAATTCATAGACTATCCTGGCACCCTCCAGGGCATAAAGGCGCTGTTCAGAAAGGGAAATATAGATTGATTTGATGGCCGGTTGGTCGATTGCTCGGAAAAAGTAGATAGCTGCCTGCCCTCGGGAAAGGGGCTCCTCGGGAAAAACTCGTTTGCTATCAACTACACCGTAGGCCAGGCAGGAAATGATTTCCTGGAAAGCCCAGTGGTTGGAGGGACATCCTCAAAGGGAGAGGTGGAAGTGGCGGTGATCAGAGTGTCCTCCCAACCCTTGGATCTGGCGATTAAGGTCAGGGCTTCTGCTGCGGTGACGTTGGCCTCTGGCCTGAAGGTTCCATCAGGGAAGCCCTGAAAGAGGAAAAAGGGCTTAATCCCCAGTTCCCTACCCTTTTCGATAAAGGGAAAGGCCCAGTGGTCTGGAGGAACATCCCTGAAACTGGATGAGGTTGGAGTGAGAGAGGAACCTCCCAGAGAGAGGACCAGGAGTTTGGCAAATTCCGCTCTTGTTAAGAATTCGTCTGGACGAAAGGTCCCGTCTGGGAATCCACTGATCAATCCTCGCACCCAGAGGTGCCTGATAGCTTGCTCAGCGGGGTGGCCTACGATGTCCGGGAAAGGAAGAGTGATGGAGGCGGGAGTTTCCGAAACGGAGGGGGTGGGGGAGGCTGGAGCTTTCATCGGCGCGGGAGTACTGGAAGCAGCGGCCAAAGACGTAGGAGTAAACATGGATGTAGAAGCGGAAATCGTGGGAGTATTTGCTCCGGAAAGGGAAAGAGGGGCAAACAACGCCCAGAAGAAAGGTAAAATTAACCATATTTTCCCGAACGATGTTNCTTTCATCTTTTACCCCTTAAAGGCAGAACCTCCTTTACTTTCCTGGAGGGAAAGGAAGTTAGACTTTTGCCCTCTGGCTCAGCTTAAGAAGTAGCTCTACAGCCTCTTCGAACTGTTTCTCCTTTTTTTCCGGGCAAATGATCAAGATTTCCTTGGGCTTTTCCCCTCCCAGGGAAATGATTAAGTTTCCAAACTTGTCCAGGGTTGCATTTTCAATTTCCGAAAAGGGGTAAAAGAAAAAGCTCTTTCCTGAGCGGTGAACCAAGCGGGAATCCGTGATGATGAAGGTGTCTTCTACCGCATTGAGAAGAACAAGAATTTTCTCTAAAGGATCGAGCTGTGATTCCAGATCCTCGCTTTTGACCATCGCGGGCTTCTCTCTTAACCCCTCCAGAGAATCCAGGAGTCTGTTTACTCCGCTCTCTACTTCAGTGCCACAAGACGGGCAAATTTTAACCTCCAAATCAAACTTTTCCGGGCAGTCCAGGTTGGGACAATACTGCCAGGCCTTGCGGTGACATGAGGGGCAAAAGGGGTCGCTACGGGAGATTTTAGCGCCACAATGAGGGCATACCAGGCGCTCCACTTTTGTGAAGTGAGTTCCGTCTTGCGAAATTTTGAATTCTACTCCGCAATAGGGGCAGATGGTTATCCCTTCTTTCAAAGGGGCACCGCAAGAAGGGCACTTCAACGCTCCGCAGGTGGGACAACGTTCAATTTTATCCATTTCATCCTCCATTCAATTTAAATAGGGTTAAATTTGGGCTTTCCTCCAGAATAGGAAAAAGCTCCTTGAGCTCTGGAACTTTTATCTTACCTTCTCTGGTCGTGACTGCCAAGAACTGTGCTCCTTTCTCTTTTAACTTTTCCACCTCATCCCGGTTGAGCTCTGAGAGAATGCGGAATCCCTTTCTTTCGCTGTAAAATAGATAGACAGGGTTGGATTGGTCAATGGCAATCAAGGAGCCCTCAGGAGTCAATTTGCAGATGGTTTTTCCCACTTCCAGGGGACGGGGGTCGATGTTCCAGAATTTTCCAGTTTGTGAGAGGCCCTCTATCAGGATCATTATTCCTGCCAGGATCAGGAATCCGAAAGCTATGTTTTTTAACTCGTAGCTCCGGATTTTGATCTCAGAGAATTTCCCCCAAAACCATCCCAGAGAGAGGGAGAAGGGAGGAACAAGCATCAACTGGTAGTAATCATGCTGGTACAAAACAGGGATTGTGGAGAATGCGAAGAAAACGATCAGAGATATTGTCCAGAAAAAGAGGAATCTAGTTTTTCTGAAGAAAGGGGACAGGGCGAGAGAGATCAAAAACAAGAAAAGCCCTGTCCAGGTCAGCACCCTGTCTCCCAGACGGGAAAAGAGGAATTTCCAGAACTCCATAGAGAAAAGGGTTTGGGTAAAATTGGGGAGCATGTGCAGGGTGAGGAGGGAGGTGAGGAACTTGGATTCTGCTAAGGAATGGGAGAGCAAGAAATACACTGAGGCGGGAACTAAAGCCGCAAACGCCATCAACCATACTTTCCAGTCCAGAAATCCTTTCAGACCTTTTTCCTCCCAACAAAGAAAAAGAAATAAAAGTCCCAGAAACAAGAAACTGGGTTTAGAAAGAATGGAAAGAAGGATAAAGACCGTGCTCATGATCCATAGTTTCCAGCTTCCCTTTTTCAGGTACAGGCTGAAGAAGTAAAGGCTTCCTAAGCTCATCCCCAGGAGAACTGGCTCAGGGAGCACTGCGCGATCGTAAAAGATGTTAAAAGGCAGAAGGGCATAAATAAAGCCCGCAATAAAAGCCGCTCTTGCCCCTAACTTCAACTCTGCCAGAAGCACGAGAAAAATCAGGCTCATTAAGGAAAAAAGCAGAGCCATGCCCCGGGCAATGGGGATTGAAATTCCGAAAAGCTTAAAAAAGGGGAAAACAAGAAGGGGTAGGAGGGGGAATTCCAGCTCAGCATAATTAGGGGGAGGCCCGTCATAATCCAACTGCGGAAATAGAGAGAAGTGGTCTTCGAGGTTTTTAGCCATGGATGCGGTGTCCGCTTGTCTCCAGGAAGCTTGTTCGCTTAAGGGGTTTCCAATTCCGTAAAGCCTTAAAGTCAGAAAAAGAGCTATCAAGATAATCCACAGGTATTTTTGCACGGGAAAATTTTAACCCATTTTTGAGCTCCTTGCTTATGGCTTTGCCCTATTAGTATCCTTGGGAATTTTGGATGCTTTCCCTGTGTTGCATCCTCCGAACCTCTCGAAAAAGTCTTGACAAGGGGCTCTTTCTTTCTTTTACTCAATCCATGCTCAAAAATGGATGGTTGGTAATTCCTTGCTATAATGAGGCGGGAAACGTGCTCCGCTTGATTAAAGCGCTTGAAGAAAAAATCCAGGAGCTTGCCTGGGATTTCCAGATACTTTTGATTAACGATGGGAGCACTGACTCCACCTCAGAGGAAATTCAGGAAGCCGAAAGGATTTATTCTAACGTGATACACATCGACCACCTCTGCAACCTGGGCTACGCTCAGGCCATGAGAACGGCTTTTAATTTTCTGAGGGAAACGGAGGCCGAATTTGCTATTGTGATGGATGCTGATTTGACCCACGATCCTTGTTATCTCCCTCTCTTTTTGCAGGCCTTCCAGGAAGGCCATGATTTGGTCATTGGCTCCAGATATGTGGAAAGGGGGAAGATGGAAGGGGTTCCTCTTTGGCGCCAGCTTTTAAGCTGGGCGGGAAACCTTTTTGGAAGGATGATGGGTATTCCCGTAAGAGACGCCACCTCCGGTTATCGAGGTTTCTCCCGGAAGGCCTTTTCTCTCGTTGTGCAATCTCAAGAGAAGGACTTCTCCATTCAGCTGGAAGAAATCCTTTTGGCCAAAAGGGCAGGTTTGAAGTTCAAGGAAATACCTATTACCTTGGGTGTAAGGGAAGTAGGAGAATCCAAGTTCCGTTATTCCCTGAAGCTGTTTATCCGCTACGCTGAATTACTGTTTAAAAATATTTTCCCTCCAAAAAGCTATTCCTGAATTTGGGAGAAGAGAAAAACTTTTAAGACTTCCAATAAGCTGAAGTTCAGGAAGCTGATCGCTGCAATTAGCCCCCAGTCTATAAGATCAAGGGGGACGGTGCCGAAGGCTTTAGAAACCCCTGGGGTGTAAATAATTAGAACCTGGAGCAAAATAGAGGAAAGAACAGCCCAGAACAGGTACTTGTTCGTAGCCAGACCAGATTTCCAGCCTGGAAGCTTATCCGATCGGGAATAAAAACTGAAGAGAAGCTCCAGAATGACTATGGTGGTAAAAGCCATAGTTTCCCCTTCAGCGACCGAGTTCCTCAGGCCAAAAATGAAAGCGCCTATTGTAGAGAGAGCCATCAAAATGGCTGAAATTCCCAACTTCCAGAGAACCCTTTTGGTGAAAATCCCCGTTTTTTTGCTCCGGGGTTTCTGATTCATTATTCCCTCTTCTGGTGGATCTACTCCCAGAGCGAGAGCGGGCAGCCCATCGGTCACTAGGTTCATCCACAGAATCTGCGCCGGGGTGAGGATAGGTTCTCTGGCTGGAAAAAGGAGAAAGCCTAAGAAAACTGCCAATACTTCCGCCAAGTTGCAGGAGAGGAGAAAGGAGACGAACTTCTTGATGTTGGTGAAGATTGTGCGTCCTTCTTCCACGGCCTTGACGATGGTGGCGAAGTTATCATCAGTTAGAACCATATCCGCGGATTCCTTGCTCACGTCAGTCCCTGTAATTCCCATTGCCACTCCGATGTTAGCCTGTTTTAAGGCTGGGGCATCATTGATTCCGTCTCCGGTCATAGCCACCACATGCCCCATGCTCTGGTAGGCGGTAAGAATCCTAACTTTGTCTTCTGGCAAGACCCGGGCATAGATGGAAAGGCTAGGCGCCTTCTGGAGCAATTCTTGATCGGAAAGGCGGGAAAGTTCCTCTCCGGTAATGGCTTCATCCTCTTTCTGGATTAAGCCCAAATCCGAGCCTATGGCTACAGCGGTCAGAAGATGGTCTCCCGTGATCATTACCGGCTTGATTCCTGCTTTTCGGCAGGTAGCGATAGCTTCTCGAACTTCCTCTCGTGGAGCATCCCTCATCCCCACCAGACCCAGGAAAATCAGGTTCCTTTCCAGGTCCTCATTTTCTTTCCAGGGCTTGTAGGCGATTCCTAAAACCCTTAAGCCCTCTCGGGCCATTCTTTCGTTTTTCTTCAAAATGATCCTTTTTCCTTCCTGGTTTAGGGGTTCCACCTCTTTTCCCCGCTGAAGGCGATTACAAAAGTGAACCAGGACATCGGCTGCTCCCTTGGAAAAGACCAGGCGCTCTCCATCTTTTTCGTAGACTGTGGTCATCATTTTTCTTTCTGAGGTAAAGGGAATTTCTTGTACCCTGTGATATTCAGAGAGGAGTTTCTCTTTGTTCAATCCCATTTTGCTTGCCAGGACTACCAGAGCCCCTTCTGTAGGATCTCCCCGGATTTCCCACTTTTCTCTTTCCTGAACCAAATGGGCGTCTGTGTTTAAGGCGCCGGCAATGAGCAGCATTTTGAGGTCGAGAGGCAGGTCCTTCAGGTCTCCCTCTTTTCCTATGACTTTTCCTATGGGCTGGTAACCGCGCCCCGTGACTTTGAATTCTTCCTGAGCAGTGACAATAAATTCCGCGGTCATTTCGTTTAAAGTCATGGTNCCGGTTTTATCGGAGCAAATGATAGAAGTGGAACCCAAAGTCTCCACGGCTGGGAGGTGGCGAATGATCGCTCCCCTTTTAGCCATCCTCTGGGTTCCCAGAGCGAGAACGATGGTAACTACTGCNGGCAACCCTTCCGGGATAGCGGCCACAGCCAAGCTAATGGAGAGAAGAAGCATGAAGAGCGGAGAAGCTCCCCGGAGAATTCCTACAAGGAAAACGAGGAGACAGATTCCTAAGACCATAAAGGCCAGGAGCTTTCCCACCTGGTCCAGATTTTTCTGCAGGGGCGTAGACTCCTTTTCCGTTTCTTCTAATAACCTAGCGATTTTTCCAATTTCGGTGGCCATTCCCGTACTCACTACCACCGCTTGTCCTCTTCCATAGGTCACCGTTGTGCCCGCAAAGACCATATTTTTCCTTTCCCCTAAAGGGGTTTCTTCTTCTAAGGTACAAGCTAATTTTTCTACAGGGAGAGATTCTCCTGTAAGGGGGGACTCGTCCGTCATCAGGTTAAAGGAGGAAATAATTCGGGCATCTGCTGGGACACGGTTTCCTGAGTTCAAAACTATGATGTCCCCGGGGACGATCTCTGAGCTCTTGACTTCCCTGATTTGTCCTTCCCGAATCACCTGGCACCGGGGGACAGCCATTTTTTTCAGAGTTCTTAAAGCCTGTTCCGCCCTTTCTTCCTGAACCAGCCCCAGAATGGCGTTCAGTAAAACAATGGCCGAGATAACAAGGGCATCCAGTACCTCGCTTAAAAGCCCAGAAATTAGAATAGCTGCCAGGAGGACTATGATCAAAGGACTTTTGAACTGGTCCAGAAATCTGGCCCAAAGCGGTGTTTTTTTCTTCTCCTTAAGCTCGTTGGGTCCGTAACTTTCTAGCCTTTTTCTGACCTCTTCCTCCGTCAAGCCGGATGGAGACGAGGAAAGAAGTTGGAAAACATCCTCTTCTTTTAAAGCATGCCAGTGAGTCATGGCAATCCCCCTATATTTAAGAGCAGAATGGGGTTAACAGGGATCTTGCCAATGCGGGCTTCCCAATGCAGGTGAGGACCAGTGACTGCTCCTGTTGCTCCCACTAAGCCGATCAATTGGCCTTTTTCCACATTTTCCCCGGCCTGAACCTGAAAGGCGCTCAGGTGATAATACAGTGTAAAGAGTCCCGAGCCATGATCGATGATGACGGTATTTCCTCGAGAATAGAGTTTTTTTGTCAGGACTACCTTTCCGCTTCCCGCAGCTCGAACCTCCGTTCCTTCTTTTCCCTGAAGGTCCACTCCCCAGTGGTAGTCAGTTCCCCATCCGGGATATACGCGCTCTGAAGCGAAAGCTGAGAGGATGGGAGCCTCCAAGGGTAATTCAAAGGGCAAATCAGGCGTCTGCTCACTGGATGCAGAAAGTGCGGCATAGAGTTCCTCCCTTTCCTCCTCTAAGAGCTCGGGGGAAAGGAGCTCCAGGCTTTCCTGGGATAAAACGATCGTCTCGCGAGGCACAGCATATGAAGTTACCAGAACTTTTAACCTCAAAGAGAGGGAGGGTTGCGATAGGGCGACCAGAGAGACCTCCTTTAACCCGGTTTCTTCATCAATAGGAATGGGGATAAAAGTTAACCCTTTTTCTCCCATTTTCACTTCCTGGTTTTCGAAGAAGAGCTTAAAGGAAATACCCTGGGGATAGCTGAAACTCACTTTTAAAAACCCTCCCCGGGGAATCCGGTAGGGCTGGCAGGCCAAATTTACTTGACCATAGGAAGTTTGCTGGGAGACGCTCACCTTTTCCAGCTGCAGAATGCGGCAGAGAAGGACCGCTAATTCTGCTCTGGTCATTGGCTCTTCCGGGTGAAAATAGCCGTCTTCTTTTCCCAAGATAATCCCTGATTGATGCAAGACTTCCACAGAAAGGAAAAAAGGATGATCCTGAGGGACGTCGGGAAAGCTAGGATCGGAAAAAATCTCCATTTTGGGATAGAAGGCTCTTCTCAGCAATTCAGCCACCTCTCCTCTTGAAGGCTTCTTATCTGGTTCAAAATAATCCCAGGGAAGGAGACCTTCCTTAGATAAGGCCGAATAAAAAGGGAAAGCCCAACTATTTCCTAGGGATGGCCCCACTTTTATCCCCTTCGCCAGAGCCACAATTTTGCAGGCTTCCCCCATATTGATTTCTCTATCAGGATAAAAAAGTCCCTCCGGGTATCCGGAAATAATTCCCGAAGACGCAAGGGTCAAAACCTCTTCCTCTGCCCAGTGACCTTGGAGATCAGGAAAATAAGGGGTGTTCCCTAAAACTTTCGCACATCCTCCACCAGGAAGCCCCTGCTCCAGGAAAAAAATGAGGCAGCTCATTAAAACCCAAAAGGACTTCTTCATTTGTTTTAATGTTACTATAAATTCCCCCAGCAAATCTTCAAGGTGATTCTTTTAGCTCAGAAATGCCATATTTCCTCAAAGAATGTATAATTCGAAAAAAATGGTAAAGCTGAAGCTATTTAACACTTACTCTCGGAGGAAGGAGAACTTCGTTCCCTTAAAAGCGGGCGAGGTGCGAATGTATACCTGTGGCCCAACGGTCTACGACTTCGTGCACATTGGAAACTTGCGCACCTTCGTCTTCGAGGATCTTCTGCGCCGCTCTCTGGAGTTTGTGGGTTACAAAGTGATTCAGGTGATGAACCTGACCGATGTGGAGGACAAAATTATCAGGGCTTCCCGGGAAAGAGGGGTCTCCATCTTTGAGTACACTGAACCCTACATCAGAGCCTTTTTTGAGGATATCCAAAGCTTGAACATTGAGCCTGCTGAGTATTACCCGAAAGCCACAGAGCACATCCCCCAGATGATCGCTCTGATTGAAAAACTTTTGGAAAAGGGTTTTGCCTACAGACTGGGAGATTCGGTTTATTTCGACATTTCCAAATTTCCCAAATACGGAAGGCTTTCCCGAATTAAAACCGGGAACAGGGCTTTCTCTCGTTTGGATGCGGATGAATACGAAAAGCTGGAAGTAGGAGACTTCGTGCTTTGGAAGGGGAAAAAGGAGGGAGAACCTTCCTGGGAAAGTCCCTTTGGTCCCGGTCGTCCTGGTTGGCACATTGAATGCTCTGCCATGTCCATGCACTACCTCGGACCGACCTTGGACATCCATACCGGCGGCATTGATAACATGTTCCCTCATCACGAAAACGAGATTGCTCAAAGCGAAGCAGCTACTGGACAGACCTTTGTGCGCTACTGGCTGCACGCTCAGCACCTGTTGGTCAATGGAGAGAGAATGGCCAAATCCAAAGGCAATTTTTACACCTTGAGGGACTTGAGGAAAATGGGCTATCCCTATAAAGCCATTCGTTTGCTCCTACTTTCTACTCATTATCGCAATCCCTTGAACTTCACCTTTGAAGCTTTGAAACAAGCGGAAAAAAACCTGGACCGCATGCTCGATTTTTATCATCGCCTCAAAGAGTATCAGGGCGGAGAAGGAGCATCCGAAACTCAGATAGAGGGCTTAATTGCCCGTAAGAAAGATGAATTTTCCCAGGCCTTGGCGGATGATCTGAATATCTCCGGCGCCATTTCCGCTGTTTTTTCCCTGATGCACGAAATAAATCCCCTGCTCGTCAAAGGAACTTTGAGCAAAGATGAAGCCAACTCTGTTTTAAAAGTCATGGAGGAATTTGATCGGGTCCTAGGGATTTTGGAGGAGAAAGAAAACCTCGAGGACTGGGTAATGTCTTTGATCAAGGAAAGGGAAAAAGCCCGGGAAAAAAGGGACTTTGCCACAGCAGACCGTATCAGAACGGAACTATTAGAGAGAGGCATTATCCTGGAAGATACTCCTCAAGGAACCCGCTGGCGCAAGAAATCCTCAGAAAGCTGAAGAGCTTCAATGGCGGATGGGGTAGGATTCGAACCCACGGGGCTTTTAGCCCACCGCATTTCAAGTGCGGCGCCTTAAACCACTCGGCCACCCATCCACCTATTTAATTTTATCCACTCCCATGTAAGGGATCAAAACCTCAGGAATTTTTAAGGAACCATCTTTTTCTTGATAGTTTTCGAGGATGCTGGCAAAGGTCCTTGCTAGAGCTATTCCTGAGCCGTTGAGAGTATGAACGAATTCCAGTTTTCCGCTTTCCTTTTCCCTATATCTAATATTCAGCCGCCTTGACTGAAAATCCGTGCAATTGCTGCAAGAGGATACTTCCAGCCATTTGCCTGTCCCCGGCGAAAAAACATTGATGTCGTAGGCCTTGGCGGCGGTAAAGCCCACTTCAGAAGAGCAGAGTTCCACAATCTCGTAGGGAAGACCCAACCCTTTTACCACTTCCTCGGCGTTTTCTACCATTTTTTCCAGCTCCTCGTAAGATTGTTCCGGTTTGGTGAGCTTTACCAATTCTACTTTGTTGAACTGATGTACTCTCAGAAGCCCTCTTGTGTCTTTCCCCGCTGCTCCCGCTTCTTTGCGAAAACAGGCAGTATAGGCCACATAGTAAATGGGCAACTGGTCTTCTGCTAAGATTTCTTCGGCGTGAATAGCTGTCACTGGAACCTCTGCTGTCGGATTCAGGTAGAGCTCAGCATTTTCAAAACGGTACATTTGATCCTCGAAGTCTGGAAGTTTGCCTGTGCCATACGCTGCCTCTCGGTTAACGACATAAGGGGGCCAGAGCTCTAGGTAGCCATGTTTCTCCCGATGCAGGTCCAGCATCCAGTTGAGCAGAGCCCTTTCTAATTTAGCTCCCCAACCTGTGTAGAGGATGAAACCGCTCCCAGAAATCTTGGTTCCTCTTTCGAAATCGATCAATTTAAGGCGGGAAGCGATTTCCCAGTGAGGAAGAGGAGTGAAATCAAACTCTCTTAGCTTTCCTCCTTTTCTTACGACTTTGTTGTCCTTCTCCTCTCTTCCCAAGGGAACTGAAGGGTGAAGGATATTGGGAATCTTTTCCAGCAGTTTAGTAATCTGTTCCTTCGTTTCCTTAATGGGGGCATTCATGGCTTTCACTTTATCCGAAAGACCCTGAACTTCCTGAAGGAGGAGGGAAGCATCCTGACCCTTTCTCTTCCTTTCCCCAATTTCCTCGGAGCGTCGATTCAATTCTGCCTGTAATTTTCCTTGTTCTGAGACCAGTGTCCTCCATTCCTGATCGAGCTTGAGAATCTCGTCAACTATCTGGGGATCCCGCCCCCTTTTCTGGAGAGCGTTCCTGACTAAATCTGGATCTTGTCTTAAAAGCTTGATGTCTATCATTTTTCTCCTCAAAAACTGAAATCGAATCCATTATACTAATGATAAAGTTGTGATTAATGGTAGTCTATTGAGGCAAATTATACACCATGGAGCTCTTTGAATTCGATAAAAAAGAGACAGCGGGTGAGGGTTCCCTTTCCTTGCGCATGAGACCCCGTTCCTTAGAGGAATTTGTGGNTCAGGAACACATTGTAGGCCAAGGAAAAATCCTTCGGCAGGCTATTGAAAGCGATAACCTTTTTTCCTGCATCCTCTGGGGTCCTCCCGGTTGTGGAAAATCCTCTCTGGCTTACATCATTTCCCGGAAAACTCAAGCCAACTTCGTTCAAATCTCAGCTGTAACAGCTGGGCTCTCCGAGCTTAAGGCTATAGTCAAGGAAGCAGAGAGAAGGAAACGGCTTTTTAAACAGAAGACTATTCTTTTCATTGATGAAATTCACCGTTTCAATAAAGCACAGCAGGATGCTTTGCTTCCCTTTGTAGAGGATGGCACGGTTATTCTGGTTGGAGCGACTACAGAGAACCCTTTTTTTGAGGTTATTTCTCCCTTGGTTTCCCGTTCCCGGGTTTTTGAGCTCAAGCCCTTAAGCGAGGAAGAGGTTGAGAGAATAATCCGGGAAGCGTTAAGGGACAAAGAGAGGGGTCTGGGAAATTATCCCGTGCGTCTTCCCGAGGAAGGGATGAAGTTTTTGGCTACTGTCTCCAACGGCGATGCTCGTGTGGCCCTCAACGCCCTGGAATGGGCCTTCCGGATTAAATTTGCCCAGTCCCCGAATGAGGTCGTCCTGGATACCGACCTGCTTCAGGATGCCTTGCAAAAGAGGNCCGTCACCTACGATAAGGATGCTGACGGCCATTTCGATACCATCTCTGCTTTTATAAAAAGCATGCGTGGCTCTGATCCAGATGCCGCACTTTTCTGGTTAGCCAAGATGCTTTACGCCGGGGAGGATCCCAAGTTCATCGCCCGTCGCATCATGATCTGTGCTAGCGAGGATGTGGGAAATGCTGACCCTCAGGCTATAGTTATCGCTACTGCTTGTGCCCAAGCAGTTCAATTTATTGGGATGCCGGAGGCCATGATTCCCTTAGCTCAAGCCGCCCTTTATGTAGCGTGCGCTCCTAAGAGCAACTCCGCCTATTCGGGTATAGCTGAAGCCATGAAGGATGTGGAAGAAGGAAAATCGGTCTCGGTTCCCGCTCACCTCAAAGATGCCAACTACCCTCAGGCTAAAAGGATAGGACATGGAAAGGATTATCAGTACGCTCATGAGTTGAAGGGCACTTTGTTCTCCAGCAGTACTTGCCAGATGAGTTGAAAATGAGGCAATATTATTATCCGTCAGACGAAGGTATGGAAAAACTTATAAAGGAAAGGTTGAGCAAGCTTTGGGGAAAATTGAAAAAATACAATCTTTAGCTATCCTGGCCCTGATTGTTCTGATTTTGGTTCCCCTGGAACCCCCTAAAATTCTGGCAAGTGGGGTAAATTTTGTGCCTGCTTCGAGCTCTTTTCAGTGGTTTCCTGCAGTTTCCGGGAGCAAGATAGTCTGGGTAGATAACCGAGCAGGGAACCTTGACATTTATCTTTACGATATAGAAACCAAGCAAGAGATTCCCATTTGCACCAATCCCCAAGACCAGTACATGCCCAAGATTTATGGAAATAAAATTGTCTGGATGGATAAGAGAGCGATGTCCGGAAAAGAGGAAAAATGGGATATCTACATGTTCGACTTAGACTTGGGTCAGGAAGTCCCTATATGTACCAGCCCTGGCTCTCACAAATCCCCTTCTATCTGGAAGGATTATATCGTCTGGCAGGATGAAAGGAACGGAAATGCCGATATCTACCTCTACGATTTGAAAACAAAAAAGGAGCGCCCTATCTGTTTGGCTCCAGGAAATCAGATGTATCCCTCCATCGATGGAGATCGCATCGTTTGGCTGGATGGGCGAGAGAATTTCAATTTCACTGACATCTATATGTACGACCTCACCTTGGAAAAGGAAATTCCCGTCTGGCTGCACAATCCCAATAAACCTGAAGCAGCAGGGGTTCCAGATATCTTTGGGGATAAAATCGTCTGGAGCTTGAACCACGATGATGGAAGCGCTTCTCTCATGATGTATACAATCCCTACCGGACAGACCTCGGTGCTTGTTCGAGAAGACGGCTCAAAGAGCAATCCCAGCTGCATTTATTGGCCCAAAATATATGGAAATTGGGTAGCTTACACGCTTTATAAGAACGGTATTCGCCAAATCAACGTTTTCGACCTCAACACAGGACAAATCATTGTCCCTTCCAACTCAGTAACCGGACAGGATGCCCCTGCTCTTTGGGGAAACCTGCTTGTTTGGCAGGACAAGGTAGGGACCCTGGAGCGCATCGCCTGGACAGAGCTGAATCCTTCTTCTAAGAAGGAGCCGTTCTTTGACATTGCGGAACACTGGAGTTGTCCATGGGTGAAGGCGCTTTTTAAGGATGGTATCGTTAAGGGCTTCGATGACGGTACCTTTCGTCCGGATTCCTTTCTAACCAGGGCTCAGTTCGCTGAATTATTGAGCGCTGCCTTTACTCCTCAGGAGGAAAGGGAGAGTTCCTTTTCCGATGTAAGTCCTGATGCCTGGTATACCAAGGCCGTGGAAACCTGCGCTTCTTCGGGATGGATGATAGGCTTTGACGATGGTCTCTTTCATCCGGAGGAATATCTAACTAAAGCCCAGGCTCTGGTCGCTCTATCTCGAGCAGCGAAATTAGAGCTGAAGGATGGCTCCTTGCCCTTTTCCGATACCCAGGGCCATTGGTCTGAGCCTTTTCTTAAATCTTTCTTTTTAAGCGATCCTCCTCTTTTGGAGTCGCGCCTTTATCCTTACTTTGCTCCCCAGGGTAAATTTGAGCCCAACAAGTACATCACTAGAGGACAAGCCTCTCTCTTTTTGGCCTCGATCCTGAAACTACCCCTGAGCCCTTGAAAATAATATAATTTAAAAAAAGGAGGTATTTTATGTTCTGCCCTCAGTGCGGACAGGAAAACGAACCGGGCGCAGTTTTTTGTTCCCATTGTGGATACAGACTTCAGGCCCCTGAATTGAAACGGGAAAACAGGAATTTTTTTATTTGGGTCCTGATCGCTGTTTTGGTGGTGGCCCTGGGTACGGGTTTGTATTTTTTAATAAGCTCTTTCCTCCTCTCCCCTCCCAGCACTTCAATGAACCTCTCCCAGCTGGTGCCAGGAAACAGTGGCTTGTATTTATCTTTTACTTCTACTCAGGGTTCTCTCCTGGAATTCCTTAATTCCCTTCAGACTCCTTGGCCCCTTTCCGGGACGGAGAATCCCTTTAAGGAACTGGAATCAGACCCTCTGGCCAAAGAGCTTCTTTCCCAGATCAAGCCCAATGTGCAGCTGGCTTTGGCCTGGAATAAAGAAAATCCTGATTTCTATTTAGTGGGCGAAGTCAAAGATCAAACTCAAGCTGAGAAGTTGTTGACTCAATTTATAGACCAGTCCGAGAAGCAAGGAAAAACAGTGGAGAAAAAAACAGTGGGGAACAATTCACTTGTGGGTTTTCCCGAAGAAAAAGTCTGGTTATCTTTAAAGGATAGCTTCATCTACGCTTCCTCCTTTGAAGAGGGCCTGATTTCCCTCTTTAAGGAAAACCCTTCCTCGCTTGAGAATAGCTCCCTTTTCCGCTCCATAAAGGAACAAGTGCCTCAAAACTCTTCCCTGTTCCTTTTTGTCAACTTTTCCCAAATTCCTGATATCCCTGCGGAAGTTAGTTATTTTTACCTCTATNCCGATGAAAAGGAAGCTCATCCTCACTATAAAGGCCAGCTTGCTCTGGATTTAAAAAAGTTGCTCAGTAACCCCCCCAATAAGGAGCTAAAAGGGGTTTTTGGCGTAATATTAAATTTGGTTAGCTCGAATCCGGAAACGGAGACTCCTTTTCAAGTCACACCTTTGGATTCCGCTTTTGCTTTAACTACCTTTGGCTGGTTGGGTGACTTGCTGAACAGTGTAGGGAGCACGAGCTTCATTCCTTTCTCCTNCTTTGATCTTTCTTTTCTCAACGGAAAAATGGAACTGTTTTCTACCCCTGACGATTCTGAAGCCCAATATCCCTTTGGCCTGGCTTTTCAGCTGGACCAGTCCAGCTATTCCAAAGCTGAGCAGTTCCTCAAGCAGCTGGAACAGCTGCTTTCCCAGTCAAGTGGAGAAGGCCTTTATTTTCAGACCTTAGATATTGAGGGCATCCTCTCCCGGGAAATATCCACCCCTCAGGGGAATTTTTATTATGCTCTCACCGACCAGCATCTTTTCATGGGGACAAGCTCAAACTGCTTAACNGGATTAATCAGGAGGGAGAAGGGCCTGGAAAAAGCTTTGGCAGACGATGAACAGTTTCAGCATTATGCCTCCCTTTTGGGCAAATACCATCTTTTCCTCTACCTGAACGGAGAAGGATTACGGCAACTGGTGGATAAGTTGGGAATAACTGATGTCCCGGAAGCTCTCTTTTCTCAGGTAAAAGGCTCCTCCCTTTTGCTTTTTGAGTTTTTGCCGGATTCCGTACAATTCGAGGGCTTAGTCATTAATCCTTAAGACTTATGGGTAAGCGGCTCATTTTTATTGTCCTTGTCGCTCTCATTTCTGTATCTTTTGGTTCCATTCTTGCCCGGCTTTCCAGCGCTTCCGCTTTGGTCATTTCCTTTTACCGGGTGCTTTTGGCGTGATCTTTCTTCTTTTATGGTCCCTCCTAACTAGGGCCAAAGTGCTCATTACCCTGAGCACCAAAGAGGCCTTCCTGCTTTTTCTCTCCGGGTTAGCTTTAGCTGCCCATTTCTACTTCTGGATTACTTCCCTGAAATGGACCACCGTCTCCAGCTCTACCATCCTNGTGAGCACTCATGTTATTTTCGTGGCCTTGGGGGAGAAGTTTATTAGCAGGAGGTCCTTCCCTTTTGCCTTTCTTATAGCCTTAACGCTTACCTTAGGAGGAGTCGTGCTCATCGCCCACGCTGATTTCCAATTTTCCGGGATGGCTTTAAGAGGGGATCTCTTTGCCCTGTTAGGAGGATTAATGGCCGCCATCTATTTCTTTTCTGGGAGCATGGTGCGCGCACGGTTGCCTATTCTAACTTATGGGATTTTCGTTTACTCCGTGACCGCGGTATTGCTGGGAGCNACCATTTTAGTTTTCCTGGGGCCTGGTGAATTTGTGAATTATCCTCCTCTTGATTGGCTTTGGTTTGCGCTTTTGGCCTTGGGCCCGCAAATCATGGGCCATACTCTGCTCAATTACCTCTTAGCCTACGTAAGGCCGGCCTTTCTCACCATGTCTGTCCTCTTCGAGCCAGTAGGGGCTACGATCTGGGCTATGATTATCTTTAAAGAGTTCCCCACTCTGACCGCACTTTTGGGGGGGATACTGGTAATTTTGGGGTTAGCCATTATTCCCAGAAACGAAGCCCTTCTCGCTAAAGATCGGGCCTGAAGATTTTCCCCCCGGAAATGGTGAGAAGCACTTTGGCTTTTCCCATCTGACTTAGGGGCAAACGAAATATGTTTTCCGAAAGCAAGACTAAGTCTGCTTTTCTGCCCAGAGCGATCTCCCCCTTTGCCTTTTCCTGATACATGCTCCACGCTCCCCAGAAAGTATAAGCATCCAGAGCTTGGGATAAAGTAAGGGCTTCCTGAGGGAGGAAGGGGTCCTCTTCTATAAAGGGTTTTCCTGGTACAGGCGGCATAAATTCCCTTGAGTGGAGATGGCTCCTCCACGGGGGCATCGGAGCCAAAAGCCACGGGAATTCCCAGGTCAAGAAGGGAACGGTATGGATAAGAATACCTGACCCTTTCTCCCCAGAGGCGACAAGCCATTTCTCTGTCGGAGATAGCATGAATGGGTTGCACAGAAGCCAGAAGCCCACTTTCCGAGAAGGTTTTCCTGTCTTGAGGTTGAATGAGCTGAACGTGCTCCACCCTGTTGCGTAGCTTGCTGTTTAAATCCCGAAACGGAAAAAAGGCCAGGGTGGAATTCCTTACTGCTGCATCTCCAATAGCGTGGACGGAAACGGCCACTTCTCTGGGTGCAAGAACCCGAATGATTTCCTCCAGTTCTCTTCTAGGAGTGACCTCTATTCCTGAATTGCTGAGACCCTCGTAAGGCTCAAGCATGAATGCGCTTTGGGAACCCAGAGCTCCATCGGCAAAGAGCTTTATTCCTCCCAACTTCACTCTCTGGGAACCGTCTCCACTTTTCAGACGGCTTTTTAAAACGGATTCCAATGATTCTCTGGGAAACCAGATGGTGAGGTCAATTTCCAAATCCAGAGCATCTAGGCGAGAAAAAAGAGAAAATGGTTCCTCCCCCTTTTCTAAAAACCAGTTAACCCCGGTAATCCCTCTTTCCAGAAGATAGCGAGTCGCTCTTTTGAGATCCGAGCCCTTGCTCTCGGGATGGGCGAACTTACCACCATAGATATCTGCAGCGTTTTCCAGAAGTATCCCTGAAGGTTCACCGTCCTCTTCTTTTAGGATTTTTCCCCCCGGAGGATCAGGTGTTTCCCTGTCGATGTGCAAGATCTGAAGAGCCAGAGAATTTAGCCAGAGGGCATGTCCATCCTTGCTCCAGAGCATGGCAGGATGCTCTTTGGTAACGGAATCCAGCGCCCTTTTTGTGGGGAAAACCTTTTTTTCCCAGTTATTTTTGTTCCATCTTCCCCCTGTAATCCAGGCGCCTTGGGGCAGTTTTTCCGCGAATTTGGCCACCTTGGAAAGGACTTCCTGCAGGCTTACACAATCCCGAAGGTCTAGGTCCTCCAGGGCTTGGGCCAGAGCTTCCAGATGAAGGTGACTGTCGATGAAGCCGGGAAGCACGAGCATATTTCCACAATCCCAGCGCTCAAAACCTGGAAAATCCCGGGAGGATACCTTACCCATTTGGATGATTTTCCCCTCGGAGATCACCAAATCGGAGCNCAAAACATTTCCCCGAAAATAGTAGGGTGCGTTTTTCAGGATTAGATTCATTTCTCTTGAACTCTGTATTTATTTTTAAGGTAAAAGATAGCCGCCTCCTTGCTGTTCTCTATTTCTCCTTCGAGGACAGCTTCGGCCAATTCCTCTTTAATTTCACCTACTTGGGGCCCCGGAGCAAGGCCCAGTAAAGCCATAATTTCCTCCCCGTTAAGGGGACTCGTGACCTTTTTTATTTTTTCCTGATCCAAAGTCTCTATTCTGGAGATCAAGTGCCAGAAATTGTTTTCCAGCGTCTCAATGCCGTAGATATCGGCCTTGGCCAATCTGAGGGTACTCTTTAACCTTTCTCCCAGGCGACGGATCAGCCGGCGTACAGCGGCATCGCTCCATTGTGGAGAATACTGAGTTACGAGCATATGATGGCGAATGAGGAAACAGATCTCTTCGATCTCCTCGTTTGAGAAGCGTAACCTTCTTAAGATTTCTTCAGCCATCAAAGCTCCCTCTTCTTCATGACCATAAAAGACCAAAATTTCTCCTTTAGGTTTGATGGCCTTGATTTTTCCAAGATCGTGGAATAAAGCAGCGTACCTTTCCTTAAGGCTCTGGGTATCCTGGGCAATCCTTTCCAAGGTNTTGAGGCTGTGGGCGAAGAGGTTCTCCGCTTCAATTTTGTCCTGAGGAATCCCTTTGGCTTCTTCCAGCTCAGGAAAAATTTGAGAAAGCAGGTTAAGCTCGCTAAGAAGAGAAATTCCCCATGNAGGGCGCTGGCTGAGCATGATGAGGTCCAGCTCTCCCTTGATCCTTTCCGGTGAGACTTTCAAGTTTAAAAGTTCAGCGTGTTTTCTAATAGCCTGGGCTGCCTCTTCAGCAATGGTGAAATTGAGCTTGCAGGCAAACCTCACAGCCCTGAGCATGCGCAGGGGATCGTCCTTGAAGGTGGCATCAGGATCTAAGGGGGTTCTCAGGGTCCTTTTCTTTATGTCCTCAAGGCCTGTGCCCAGGAGGTCTAAGATCTTGCCAGTTTCTAGGTCCTGAACGAGGGTGTTAATGGTGAAATCCCTTCTTTTCAGGTCCTCAATGAGCGAAGCTCTCTCCACTATGGGCTTGCGGCTGTCCTCAGGATAGCTTTCTTTCCTTGAGTCCACGAACTCCAACTTCCAGCCATCAAAGTTCAGCTGAGCTGTGCCAAACTTGGGAAAGGTAACTGGAGGGGGTAGGGAAAGAGTGGAGGAAAGTTCTTGAGCCAGTTCGCTNGCGCTCCCTATGGTGACAACGAAATCCAGATCCTGGNCTGTGGCCAAGCCCATCACCTTATCCCGCACAGCCCCTCCTACGAGATAGACCTTCATTCCCTTTTTTTGAGCTATTTCCTTTACGATTCCAATAATTTTTTGGCTTTTCATGTTAAAAAAGCCGTCCTCTGGACGGCTTTTATCTTTAGCTTTGTTCTTTATAGCTTTNCATTAACCCTTAACGCGTTTGGCTTTGGCTTCCAGTTCCTCTCTGCTTTCCTTNTGAGCAGGGTCGGGCTGGCAGGCTCCAACCGGACAAACTGAAGCGCACTGGGATTCATCATAAAAAGTAACGCATTCCACACACTTGTTTGGATCAATCACATAGATGGGATCTCCTGGAGAGATAGCTTGAGTGGGGCAACCATCTACACAGGCTCCACAAGCAATACAATCCTCAGTAATATGATATGCCATTCTTAGAACCTCCTTCTGTCTAATTGTTCTATAATATACCACTCCTTTTTCTTTGCGTCACTCCTTTTTTGGGGTAAAGCTTTCGGAAACTGCACCCTGGATGTTGCCCAGGATGGGCTTCAAAAGCTGNGTGAATTCCAGAGGGAAAATATACTTGGTAGAAGGGGAAGCACCCAGGGCTTTCAGGGCTTCAAAATACTGCAGGGTCATGGTTTTGTCGTCGACCCCTTTGGCTACAGCGAATATCTTCTCTAAAGCCAGGGAGAAGCCCTCGGCCATGAGGATCCGAGCTTGCCTTTCGCCCTCGGCCTTCAAAATAGCTGCTTGTTTTTCTCCTTCAGCTACCGCAATGGCTGCTGCTTTCTTTCCCTCGGCCTCGGTGACAGTGGCTCTTCGCTGGCGCTCTGCAGACATTTGTTTGATCATGGCTTCAGAGACCTCCTTNGGAGGGGCAATTTCCCTGAGTTCCACGCGNGTCACCTTTACTCCCCAGCCGGCAGTAACCTGGTCAAGTTTGGCAGCCAGGATCTCGTTGATCTCCTCCCTTTTTGCCAAAACGTCATCTAAGACGATATCTCCTACCACTGCCCTCAGCGTGGTNGTAGCCAAGCCCTGAACAGCTCCAAGAAAGGTCTGCACTTTTATCACGCTCAAAACCGGCTCCACTACCTTGGCATAAATGAGAAAATCAATGGAAATAGGAGCGTTGTCCTTAGTGATACAGATTTGATTGGGAATCTCCAGATACTGTTCCCTTAAGTCCACCCGCACGGGAATATCGATGAAGGGGATTAAAAAGACGATCCCTGGGCCTTTTTGACCAATGCATTTTCCCAGCCGAAAGATTACCAGGCGTTGGTACTCGCGCACGATCCTGATCCCCCAGCGAATAATCACAAAGAAGAGCAAAACGCCGAGGATAATCCAGAAAATTTGTGCTCCGCTCACCTCTCATTCCTCCTTTTCTACAATTAGCTCCATCTCTTCCAATCCAATTACTTTTATGCGATCCCCCTTTTTTATGAGACCAGAGGCTGCCTTTGCCCGCCAGTACGAGCCATCCACAAATACTGTCCCAAAGGGAGAAAGATCAGAACTGGCAACTCCGCTTTTTCCGGGAAGAGCCTCCAGACCCATAGGCACTTTAGGTCTGGTCCTGGCCCGAATGGCAGCGGCAATCACCAGGAAGAAAAATGCGGCGCTGAGGCCTGTGAACCCAGCCACTAACCACACGGAAAGCCCAGTGGATATTGAAGGGCGAAGACCCGCGGGAGCGAAAAGCAGGAGAGAACCAAGGACAAAGGCCACAATTCCCCCTGCTCCCAGAATGCCGAAACTGGGAGTTTTGATTTCCAAAATGAAAAGGATTATGGAAACAAGGATCAGAAGCAACCCTGCAATGTTAATGGAAAGGGTTTCCAGAGCAAAAAAGGCCACGATCAAGCAGATAGCCCCAACTACCCCCGCGACCACCGTGGGGTGGAAAAATTCGGCAATCAAAGCATAAAGACCAATCACCAAAAGAATGTAAGCAATGTTGGGATCGGCAATGGCAGAAAGAAACCTGTACCAGATTCCCGGCTCCTCGGTCACGATTTCCGGGTTCTTTAAGTTCAAGACCACCTCTTTTCCGTTTACGTTCAATCTCTGACCGTCAAGCTGATTCAGCATCTGGGAAAGGTCTTGAGCGATTGAATTTATAACCTTTTCTTCCAGGGCTTCTTCAGCCGATAAAGATGCGCTTTCTCTTACGGCTTTCTCTGCCCAGACTTTGTTCCTGTTGTTTTTTTCTGCAAGGCTAACGATAAGACTGACGGCATCATTGGTAATTTTTTCCATGCTTACGTTGTCCGGTTCTTCCCCCATGGTGACAGAATGAGCAGCACCTATGTTCGTGCCCGGAGCCATGCAGGCAAAATGTGCGGCGTAAGTAATGAAGGTCCCGGCAGAGGCTGCTCTGGATCCTGGGGGATATACATAAACGGCCACTGGAATCTCTGAAAGGGAAATCTCCTGGATGATTTTCCTCATGGACCTGTCTCCGCCTCCAGGCGTATTGAGTTCGATCACAATTAAATCGTAGTTTCCCTGCGCTCGCTCTATCTCCTGGGTGAGAAATTGCGCAGAGACTGGATTAATAGTGTCATCCAGCTTCACTACCAGGACTCGAGATGTATCGGGAGCCGCCCAGGCGGAAGAAAAAAGAAATAGAAGGCCCAGAAAGGAACCAAGGGCTAAGCGCTTGAAAGCCAACCTGCCCACCTTAAATCCCCTTCCTTGAGGGGGCCTACCACAACCCCAGAGTAATTTTCTGGTTGGAAGATGGTCCTGGCCAATTCTTGGATCTCCTCGCCCTTAACCATATCATATTTCTCCAGTTCCTTTTTTACGGAAGGCAGCTTCCCCTCTAAAAGNACCCTTTCCCCTAACCAGAGAGCTAGGGATAAGGTGTCCTCCAGACGAAGCACGTAGCTTCCCTTGATGTATTCCTTGACCCTCTCCAGTTCCTCTTTCTTCAAGCCCTCTCTTTCAATCTTTTTAAGTTCTTCCTGGATAAGATCCAAAACGAGATTTACCTTATCAGGGGCGCAACTGGCCTCAATTACTTGACATCCAGTTTCCTTGAAGTATTCTACCGTGGAGTGCACGTAATAAGCTAAGCCCCTCTTATCCCTGATTTCCTGATAAAGCCTGCTTGACCCTCCCACTCCCAGAGCCAGGTTTAAAAGATCCATAGCGTACCTGCGAGGGTCAAATCGGCT
>JGI24721J44947_10003323_pt1 | contig 22740 bp, 22 predicted proteins | sample YelNatPaOPGAMG01_FD_44947 | JGI IMG/M metagenome (IMG submission 44947) | reverse complement strand
AAACGAAATGGTTCGAAGTGAGATTTAGAATAACCTCATTGCAACTGATTTCATTGATTTCGAAGTGAACGTTTGGCTGAGGAACGAAGGCTGAATTTTTCCAGTATTCAAAAAAATCAATGGGTATTTGAAACGAGTCACAAAATAGTTTAGGCGAGCAAATATTTATTTGGCGAGTTCCACATCGTTGGTGTTAAAAATAAAATTAAATGTATGAAAGAAGTATTTCCCCAATCCAAGAAAATTGCCCTGTTGGAGTCCATTCCGGTATTAGCTGTTGAGAGTTTATCACAACAACAATCAAGGAATCAGACCATTTTGCCATGCATTTGTTTTTGGTATCCTCTTTGTCAACACCATGCATCTGTCGGTCATTCAAACGTAATCAATGGATAAACATCGAAATAGTATGGATGAATTTAAACAAAGTCGTTATAATTATAGGTTTCAAGATGAGGATCAATGGATTTATTTTAATGGAGTGACTAAAAAGTTTATTCCGATACCTTCGATTCTACATGATATGGTAGAAACCTATTTAGAATCTCCTGAAAAAGCGATGCACGAATCACCTTCATTTTTTGCCTCCATGTTGGATGCAGGTTTGTTAATCAAGGCTGATCAGGATGAGCTTGATGTGATTCGTGCACAGTACAATGCATTGCGCAATGATGCTTCCTATCAGTTGATGTTGACGTTGGACGGTGGATTTCTTCCTTTCTCTCAAAACGGTCATGCTCAAGGTCATCATACTTTGATGCAATTGCTTCCATTGCATTTGGAACGTTATATCAAAGAAAATAATATAAAACATTTGCAATTGGAGTGGATTGAGAAATCGATGCATCCTTCTAATTATGAAATAATTAAAGAACTTTCGTCGTCTGCACTCCGTCTTTGCAAACAAGAAGGAGTTGAATTGTCGTTGCGGTTAACGCTGCAAGATGGGCTTTTTGAAGATCGTCTGATGGCGCTTCTTACCGATTTGTCGGTTCAATCGATTCGTTTTGCCTTAAAAAATGATTTCAAACAATCTGTTTCAAGTAAGCAAGCGTTCGTGGATCGAATTCGGATCATGATGGATCGTTTCCCATCATTAGCTTTTGTTTTCTTTGCTCAGGAAAATGAAGAAGGATCATTTTTAACTTCATGGATTCCCATTTTTAATGCGAAAATTGAAAAATCGGAACGTCAACGGATTTCGTTTTTTGTTCGTGGCCATGAATTATTCAATTCTGAACAAGAATCAGCCAGAGAGAAAATGCTATTCAAGATTCATCAAGATGGATATAATTTACAATGGAACAATGTATTGCCTTCTTTGTGTCTGACTGAAAAAAAACACGCATTTGTCATGAATGCTGTGGGGGATGTGGCTAAATGCCTATTAACATTAGATCGGACGGCTAACGGATATCTCTCTTCGCATGGAAATATTTTTTGGGATGAAACGATGGCCAGAACCGACAATGAAATCCCATTTTTTGAAAACGTTCGTTGTTTGTTGTGTAAACATTTACCTATTTGCATGGGACAATGCATCCCAGCCAAACGAAATGCAAAAGTCATTGTAAATGAAAATGATGAATGTTTATTGCCGCCTTGGTATATTTCTCCCGCAAAAGTCATTGAACTTTATTGCAAGCAACGGCTTGATCGATATTTGAATGAAGGGAATGTCGATGAATAAAGTAATGAATTGATCATTCAAGGTTCAAGTCCCCTTTTTAAGTTTGAGTCAACCCACGGAATAGGTTCATAATGCAATAAATGGTATCTTTGTACTTATGTTTATTGCATGGGTTAATCATTGTTTTAGTCGTGTCGATTTTGTATGGGTCGATATTGATCTATATGGTGATTCAATGGGAGAAGTCGTCTTTTTCAGTTAACAGGATAGAGTCAACTCCATTGGTTTCTGTTGTGGTTTGTTTTCACAATGAAGCCTCACACATTGATCGGTTATTCGATGCATTGAAAGCACAATCGTATCCGGCCGTTGAATTTATTTTTGTTGATGATGCTTCGGAAGATGACACTAAACAATTGATTGAAAAACAATCTATTGGGACTTTAGTGTCGTTGCCCGAACATGTTGGAAAAAAACAAGCGCTTCAAATTGGTATTGAACGTGCACACGGAACGTGGATTTTATGCACCGATGCTGATTGTGTGATGGGCGAAAGATGGATTGAAACCATTGTGAGTCATTTTCAACAAACGCAAGCAGATATGATCATTGCTCCAGTGCGTCTATCTTATTTTTCATTTTTTTCAAAAATACAGGCTGTTGAGTTTTTGAGCTTATCAGCGGTAACAGCCTGTACAGCGCTTATGAATCATCCGATTATGTGCAACGGAGCTAATTTAGCCTTTTCAAAAGCCGCTTGGTCTGATGGAACTATTGATTTGAAGATGGATTATGTTTCAGGAGATGATATGTTTTTAATGGAGCATATCAAAAAAATCAAGGGAAAGATTGTTTATGCTTATTCTCCCAAGGCTATGGTAACCACCAAACCAAAAAGATCCCTGAGCGCTTTTTTTCAACAGCGTATTCGTTGGGCATCCAAAAGTGGTCGATATTCAGATCGTGAGGTATTAGTATCAGGTTGGTTGGCTGTTTTTTTTACCTTGTTCCCTTTGGTTTTGTTAGCGGTGGCAATGATTCATTCTGCTTTTTTGGTAATTGGCGTTTTAGCTTGGTTGTTAAAAAGCATATTGGATTTTTTATTTTTACGACGCTTTAGCTCCTTTTTTTTAATTTGGTTTTCGTGGTATGAATTTTTGCCGATTGCTTTATTTTATCCATTTTATGTTCTGTTGGTGATGATTCTTTCAACACGGGGTTCACGCGTGGCATGGAGTTAACGTATTAAATTTTAGTAGGTTGTTGTAATGGGGATGGTCGAAATAAAATGAGTCATTCACCGAAAGATGAATCTTACTTAATTGTCTTGATGGTATTTGATAAGAATATNGATTCAAGGTTGAATAAGAGGTAAAAATGAACAAAATATACTAAACAGCGTTGTAATCCGTTTTTTAAGTTATGGAAGAAGATTTAAGACAATGTATTGAAGTGTTACGATCGGGAGGTGTGATTCTTTATCCCACGGACACGGTATGGGGATTGGGATGTGATGCGACGAATGAAAAAGCAGTACAACGTATTTTTGAAATCAAACAGCGGGCTGATCATAAAGCGCTATTGTTGCTTGTTGATGGTTTTGGTCGGATACAGAATTATGTTGATTCCATTCCTGATTTGGCTTATGACTTGATTGAAATGAGCGAGAAGCCGATCACGATCATTTATTCAAAAGGTAAAAATTTGGCTTATAATCTATTAGCTGAAGATGGCAGCATTGGTATTCGAGTAACCAATGAGTTATTTTCTCATGCGCTTTGTGAACGTTTTCGTCGTCCTATTGTTTCAACATCAGCCAATGTAAGCGGTCAACCAACGCCTGTGAATTTTCAACAAATTTCATCATATATCATTGAATCAGTTGATTATGTGGTGAATTATCGACAGAATGATGTAGCTGAAGCCAAGGCCTCATCCATCATTAAGTTAGGGCCGGGCAGTTACGTGAAAGTGATCAGAGAATAAAAAGAACACTTGTTTCATGATTCATCGGAAAGAACAAATGATGAGGTATATGACGATTGATGCTCTGATGGCCGTCATCGTGTGGATTATTTTTTTTATTTTTCGTCGATATGCCAATGATAGTAAACTTTTCCCTGATGTTGTGATTTGGGCGCCGAATTACAGTTTCTGGGTTATGCTTTTTCTTTATCCTGCCTATTGTTTACTCGTTCATTATTTGTCTGGTTATTATTTAAGGCCATTTCGAAAAGATTGGTTGGTTGAATTGGCCACTACTTTTTTTGCTTCTATCATCATAGCTTTAACCATCTTTTTTGTTTTATTATTAAGCGACAAAGTGGTCTCCTATCATTATTATTACGTCTCTTTCAGTGTTTTATTTGTTTTGCAATTTAGTTTTACTTATGTACCGCGTCTGCTGATTACGAAACATCTTTATAAAAAAATGAAAGAAGGGGCATTGAGATTCAATACCTTAATCATAGGAACAGGTCAGAATGCCATGATGGTTTGTGAACAGTTGCAAAAAGCACGAAAATTGGACGGTAATTATGTTGTTGGATTTATTGACGTTGGAGAAACGATGCTGGTGGATCGAGAAAAGGTCGTTGGATCCCTTTCGGACATTGAAACAATCATTCATCGGTTTCATGTGACAGAGTTGTATGTTGCGGTGGAGAAAACGAATGAACATCACTTGTTTGAATTGATCAATCAACTGATTGTTTTTCAAGTTTCAATCAAGTTATTGCCCAGCTCCTTTCACTTTCTCACTTCAAGGGTGAAGATGAATCAATTTTCTATTTCCCCTTATATTGATGTCACGGCTCTTTCGATGTCGGATTGGGAGATTTGCACCAAGCGTTTTCTCGATGTGGTGATGTCGCTTCTTGTTTTGAGTTTGTTCGCTCCTTTTTTTCTCTATTTGTATATTCGGGTCAAAATGAGCGCTTCAGGATCGGCTCTATACTTTCAGGAGCGTATCGGGTTGCATGGGAAACCGTTCAAAATCATCAAATTTAGAACCATGTATCCTGATGCTGAAAATGGAACTCCTCAGCTTACCACACTGAATGATGAACGGATTACTCCTTTCGGCAATACGTTAAGACGTTATCGTTTGGATGAATTACCTCAATTTATCAATATTCTTAAAGGCGAAATGTCGATTGTCGGTCCACGTCCTGAACGTAAATATTTTATTGATCAGATCATGAAAAAAGCTCCTTATTATTGTTTGCTTTATAATGTACGTCCCGGATTGACATCATGGGGACCTATTAAGGTTGGTTACACTCATTCTATTGATAAAATGATTGATCGGTTAAACAATGATATCGTTTATTTGGAAAACATGTCCCTTTTGTCCGATATGCAAATTTTATTTTACACCATTTCCATTCTCATCAAAGGAAAAGGGATTTAAAACTTGTCATTTTCATTCGTTATCACTACTTTTGTTTTTTGATTCATGGCATGAACATCTCTTTTTTTAAAACAATCATATCATTGAATAGTAAGTAAATATGAATTTTTCTTTCAATAATGTAAATAAGAAATGGTTCTGGGGAATCATTGGGTTGCTGCTGCTGTTGACTTTAGCCTTGTTATTTGCATTAAAAACTATTTCGGATAAAAACAAAGAAATGAAAGGGTTTGTCAATCAAATGACCTATGAAAAGAGTCAGATTGAACAAGAATATCAGGATTTTTCGCGGTCAATGGATGGATTGCAATTTAAGACCAGTAACGATTCTCTTGCACATCAAATTGAATTACAACAACAACATATTCAATCGCTTATTCAAGAGTTGCATACAGTTAAAGCAACTGATACCGAGGAAATCAATCGCCTCAAAAGAGAGCTGGCGTTGGTTCGTTCGGTGATGATGCATTATGTCAATATCGTTGATTCGTTAAATCGTATCAATGCTGCGTTGACCATTGAGAATAAAGAAGTTAAACAAAAATATGTTCAAGCGACTCAAACCGTTGAACAATTAGCCAAAGAAAAAACCAATCTCACTCAGCAAGTTCAATTAGCGGCACGTCTTGAAACCAAATCAATAGCAGTAGAGGCCTTGACGGATCGAAATCGAAAAACGGAAAAGGTGAAACAAGCAGCTACATTGAAAATTAATTTTACCATAGCCAAAAACATCACGGCAACGCCGGGAGATAAAGTTGTTTATGCGCGAATCATGACACCGGATGGAGAAGTATTGTCTGATAATCCTACGAACCTGTTTCAGTTTGAAAATCGCCAAATACAATATACTTGTAAAAAAATGGTTGAATATCAAGGAACTGACTTATCAGATGTATTGTATTGGCAGGTAGATCAACTTTTATTTCCCGGCACTTATCGGGTCGATTTGTTCGCTGACGGAAATATTATCGGGCAANAAACTTTTGTGTTGAAAAAATAAGCTTCACTCTCACGGATAATCGTTACTTCGTTGTGTTGAATTTNATTTTTTGGACGTTTGTCTGAAAAGAGGTTGTATGATTATGCTGCTAATCATTTGTTCAATTAAACAATGAATGTCACGCATGAAGNATCAGGCTGTTATTGAAGAGTTTCTAAATTATCTACAACTCGAAAAATCCCTTTCGTTCAATACGGTAACGGCTTATCGTCACGATGTGGAGAAGTGGTTTGATTATTTGGCTGATGCTTCTATTCGTTACGACGAAGTGAAAGTGGAGCATCTGCAAGATTTTCTTGTTGNCCTGGCCGAAATAGGTTTGTCGGTTCGTTCTCAGGCACGCATCATTTCGGGGTTAAAAGCCTTTTATCATTATCTTTTTTTTTCTGACCAAATGAAAGAAGATCCAACCGATTTATTGGATTTGCCTAAAATCGGNATGCATCTTCCTGAAGTGCTATCCGTTGAGGAAATCAATGCCATCATTGATGCTATTGACCTCTCTTCTTTGGAAGGACACCGAAATCGGGCTATTATTGAGACGTTGTATGGTTCAGGATTAAGAGTGAGTGAATTGGTTCAGCTNAAAATTTCCAATATTGATTTTGATCGTGGCATTGCCCGTATTGATGGGAAAGGAAGTAAACAGCGCTTAGTGCCTCTTTCCGAAGAAGCGTTGGTTCAGATTGGGCTTTGGCGTATGAAACGAAACGAATGGAAGATTCAAAAAGGACATGAAGATTTTCTTTTTCTCAATCGGCGAGGGGCTAAACTTACACGTGTCATGATTTTGATTATNGTCAAGCAATTGGCAGAGAAAGCGGGTATCAAAAAGGTAATCAGTCCGCATACTTTTCGCCATTCCTTTGCTACTCATCTTTTGGAAGGAGGTGCAAATTTAAGAGTCATTCAACAATTGCTTGGACACGAATCAATTATGACTACGGAAATTTATACGCATATTGACATTAATTTACTTCGGGATACTATTTTACGTTTTCATCCCCGCAATCAATGAAAAAAACCAATCAATGGGAATTCCACCGATTGGTTTTTGTATTATTTTCAATATGAATCGATTAAGTTAAAAGGGAATTCGGATCAAGATTTTTGCTTTCAATATCTAAGAAATAGCGGTAAGTACCGACGGTGATTTCATCGCAAGCGTCATGATCGCAAACAATAATGCCTTTTGGATGTAATTGCAACATGCTGATAGTCCATTTNTGGTTGACGCCTTCTTCAATGGCATGATGCAATGCTCTTGCCTTGTTGTGTCCGTTAACTAAAATCATCACTTCTCTTGCATCTAAAATGGTGCCGACACCTACTGTTAAAGCAGCTTTGGGTACTTGNTTAACGTCATAATTAAAAAAGCGTGAATTTGCAATAATCGTGTCCATTGTCAGCTCTTTATCGCGCGTTCTGGAATAAAGTGACGAACAAGGCTCATTAAAAGCAATATGGCCATCGGCTCCGATGCCACCTAAAAACAGGTCAATGCCTCCAACTTCTTTTATTTTATCTTCATAGCGTTGGCATTCGGCTGCAACATCCGTAGCCATTCCGTCCAATAGATTTACATTATCAGCCGGAATATCGATGTATCTAAAAAAGTGATTCCACATAAAAGTGTGATAACTTTGAGGATGATCGGCTGGTAATCCGATGTATTCGTCCATATTGAACGTGATGACATGCTTAAACGAAATTCTTCCTGCGTTAAAATGATTAATCANTGCTTGGTATGTTTTTAATGGAGTAGAACCTGTCGGAAGTCCCAAAACGAAGGGTTTTTTTGCAGAAGGATTTGCATCTTTGATTTTTCTTACGATGTAGTTAGCTGCCCATTGTGACAACGTATCATAATCGGGTTCAATAATCAGTCTCATGGCGTTGGTATTTTTACGTTGGTTATTGTTTGTCGTTCAAAATGAACGCTTGCTAAATCTTAATGCTTTGCGCTTTGTTTTGGTTGTTTCACCGTTCAATTCCCTAAGCACATCATTGCTTTATTCAGCGCGATATTTGCTTGTTGAACAGCCGATCAAGAACGCTGAAAAACCCCGAAAGGCTATTTCAGCGTCTCATGAAATGGTTTCAGACAGATGCCAGTTCCTTGCCTAAGGCTATGCAGGCTTCGTACGCATTTTGTTTCAAGCTTTGTTGTTCTTCAACGGGCGTACCGNTCACTTCCCATTTCATTTTTTCGGCAAAAGCAGAAAAAATTCGAGTGGTAGCATTAGACCAAGTTGAAGACCCAAAGTAAGCAAATTTTCGATGTTTAATGTCGCGGTTCTCAATTTTCAAAAGGAAAGAAGCCATTTCAGGGAACAATCCGTTATTGTAAGTTGGGCTACCAAGCACTAAACGGTCATATCGAAAGATATCAGTGAGAATAAAAGAGGCGTCTGTTTTTGCCACATCATAAATCATGATTTTTTTCTCTCCAGCTTCCGACAAGCCTTCGGCAATAGCTTCAGCCATTTGTTCGGTGTTTCCGTACATGCTGGCGTACACAATGACTACGCCTCTTTCGCCTTCGTAACGACTTAAGCGGTTTGTTTTTTCAATGATTGAAGCAATATGATCTTTCCAGACCGGACCGTGTGTTGGACAAATGAAAGTCACTTCAATGGTGCTCATTTTTTCCAACGCTTTTTGTACAGGTGAACCATATTTGCCGGCAATGTTTGAAAAATAACGGTCAAATTCGTCCATGTACTTATTGATCATCAGATCAGAATCGATGACTCCGCCATCCAATGCTCCAAAAGCTCCAAAAGCATCACCGGTGAAAATGGCTTTGTCCGTAGCGTCATAAGTCATCATCGTTTCCGGCCAATGAATCATGGGGGTCAGAAAGAATTGTAATTGATGTTTGCCTAATGACAAAGTAGTGCCGTCGGTTACCTCTAAAAGTCCGTCTTCAATGCCGTAATAACCGGCTAACATCTTAAAAGTTCTATTGTTGCCAATGATTTTAACTTCAGGGAATAGGCGTCGTATGGCGCGAATTGAACCTGAATGATCTGGTTCCATGTGATTGATGACAAGATAATCAACGCTTCTTCCTTGCAATACTTGCAATAATTTATCAATGAATATTTCGGCAAATGGAATTTCTACGGTGTCAATTAGAGCTATTTTTTCATCCATAATGACGTAGGAGTTGTATGAAACTCCGTAAGGCAAAGGAATCTGATTTTCAAAATTAATTTTTTGTCGGTCATTGACACCGATGTAATAAATGTCTTTTGTAATGGTTTTTGCTTTGAACATATAGTTTTTAATTAATGAGTTACATTTTGTTTTGTGTTCATGGTACTCATTACGTCGAATGATGATTAGAAATTATCGATTCAACATTTTCAACACTTGTTCAACTACATTCTGTGGCGTGAAGCCAAACTTTTCATCTAAAACATTAAAAGGAGCCGAGCTTCCAAAATGGTCTAATCCGAACACTTTTCCTTGTTGACCTACCAGGCGTTGTAACGTTGACGGCAATCCGGCAGTAAGTCCGAAAGCAGGAATGGATGGTGGAATGACATTATTTCGATAAGCTTCATCTTGTTGAAAAAATAATCCTTCCGAAGGAGCTGAAACTACCTGAGCTTCAATTCCTTCCTTTTCAAGAAAAGGAACGGCAGCTAACAAGGTAGCTACTTCAGAGCCGTTAGCTACTAAAATGACGTCGGGAGTTTTGGTGCTGTTTTTTACGATGTATGCTCCGCGTTTTGCCTGCAACGCATGTTGATATCCATTTTCAGTTCGAATGCTTTTAATATTTTGTCGTGAAAGAATTAAAGCAGTCGGCGTTTCCCTGTTTTCTAAGGCCATTTGCCATGCAACGGTTGTTTCATCGGCATCAGCGGGACGTAGTACCAACATGCTGTTTTTCCCGTGGTGGTTTTTAAGTTGTTCCATCAAACGAATTTGAGCTTCTTGTTCCACCGGTTGATGTGTTGGCCCGTCTTCTCCTACTCTGAAAGCGTCGTGCGTCCAGATGAAAATGACGGGGAGTTCCATTAAGGCGGTCATTCTCACGGCAGGTTTCATGTAATCGGAAAAGACAAAAAATGTTCCACAGGCAGGGATCACGCCACCATGGAGCGCCATACCATTCATGATGGCTGCCATGGTTAATTCACTGACGCCTGCTTGAAAAAAGGCCCCAGAGAAGTCACCTTTCGTGAAAGCTTTGGTCTTCTTCAAGAAACCATCCGTTTTATCCGAGTTTGATAAATCGGCTGAAGCAACAATCATATTTTCCACTTGAGTGGCTAATGTGGCTAATACAGTGGACGAAGCAGCTCGCGTTGCTTGATCTTGTTTTTGGACAATGGAGGCATAATCAACTGCAGGAGATTCATTGGAGAAAAAGCGTTTTAGCTTTTCTGCCAAAATGGGATTTTCTTTTTCCCAAGATGCTTGTACCGCTTTTCGTTCAGCAACTATTTTCTTGAGTTCTGCCATTCGATTGGCATACAATTGAGCTGTTTCTGGAAATATCGTAAATGGCTGCTGAGGATCTCCGCCTAAGTTTTTGATGGTATTTTCAAACGAAGCGCCGGCTTCGCCTAACGGCATGCCATGAGTAGCACATTGATTTTCATAGCTTTTGCCATCAGATGTCAATGCACCTTTTCCCATCACGGTTGTTCCGATGATGATGGTTGGGCGATCTTTTTCAAGTTGTGCTTGTTTCAATGCAGTACGAATTTCATCAGCATTGTTTCCATTGATTGTGATCACCTTCCAACCCCACGCTTGATATTTCATGGCCGTGTTTTCTGCACTCACAGTGCTCACGCTGCTGGATAATTGAATGCCGTTGGAATCATAAAAAAGGATCAAATTGTGTAGTCCCAATGTGCCGGCTACTCTGCCTGCACCTTGTGAAATTTCTTCTTCAATGCCACCGTCGGAGATGAACGCATAAATTTTATGGCTCATCCATTCTCCAAAACGAGCAGCCAAAAAACGTTCAGCGATGGCAGCGCCCACGGCCATGGTATGCCCTTGCCCTAACGGGCCGGAAGTGTTTTCGATGCCGTGCATGAAGTCTTTTTCGGGGTGCCCCGGTGTGATGCTGCCCCACTGACGAAATTGTTGCAAATCTTCCATGGAGAATTTGCCTGTGAGCGCTAAAACACTGTACAACATAGGCGACATGTGTCCCGGATCAAGAAAAAATCGATCACGATTTATCCACATCGGATCGTCGGGGTCGAACACTAAAAATTCGCTGTAAAGCATGTTGATAAAATCGGCGCCGCCCATGGCACCGCCCGGATGTCCTGATTTGGCTTTTTCGACCATACTGGCAGCTAAAATGCGAATATTATTTGCTGCTCTTTCTTGTATTGTGTTGGTATTCATAAAGATAGTTTGAATTGAGTGAAAGATGCTATGGAATATTCATTCCTCATCATAAATGCCAATGGATTTTCCATATTGGTACTCAGCTTCTAAAAGCTGTTGAACTTCCTCTTCTGTCAGCCTGATGATTTGATCTTTTCGTATTGCTTTCATGATGAAATCCATCATGGCTTCTTCGTCGATGCTTGCTTCTTCAACCGAGTTTTCGTCAATATAACCGTTTGATTCATAGTAATCATAAATGATATCAAGAAAATAAGAGACATCATCTGCTGTCATTTTCGATTTTAAAGACTGAGGAATGTACTGAAGAATAAATTCGATGGCTTTGTCATCATCAAATTCAAGAAGATCGTCATTTGTGTCCATGGAATAAAATAGTTATGTGTTTTGTAATAGAAGTTGATATCGGTTTCAATTTGATTGCTAAGCTGTTCAATTCATCTCTTGTTTGGAACAATCCGGTTTTGATTTTTTTTTGTGCTGATTTCCGCAAAAAAAGGTTTCTCTTTTGGTTTTTCTGTAAAGATATTCAATTTTGCCGGAGAAACCTATGGAATGCTTGTTTATTTGACCTCTTTTTATAAAAAATAGCAGTTTTTCAAAGAAGGTATTGGCTGCTGATTGATTCGTTGTTGAATACTTTTTGGATCGTGTCGGCAAACAAGTCTGCAATGGAAAGGATGCGAACTTTTTCACATTCTTTGTTGTACGGAATCGAGTCGGTGAATATGATTTCGGTCAGTTGTGAATCTTTGATTCGTTGTGTGGCCGGAGGCGACATAATAGCATGAGTGACAATGGCTCTTACCGATTTAGCGCCATATTCCATCATTAATCCGGCTGCTTTGGTCATGGTTCCAGCTGTATCGACCATGTCATCGAGGATAATCACATTTTTGCCGGTGACTTTCCCGATGATTTTCATTTCGCTGACTTCATTGGCTTTCTCACGTAGTTTGTAGCACAAAACCATTGGAACACCAAGATGTTTTGAGTAGGTGCCGGCTCTTTTTGATCCGCCCACATCAGGTGAGGCTATGGCTAAGTTGTCAATATTCAGCGCTTTAATGTAAGGAACAAAAATTGAAGAAGCAAACAGATGATCCACGGGCACATTGAAAAAACCTTGAATTTGATCGGCATGTAAATCCATGGTAATGACACGATCAACTCCTGCCACACTTAGCAGATCGGCAATTAATTTTGCACCAATGGAAACGCGCGGTTTGTCTTTTCGATCCTGTCGAGCCCATCCGAAATAAGGAATGACGGCAATAATTTTATAAGCCGATGCTCTTTTGGCTGCATCAATCATGAGCAACAGTTCCATCAGATTATCAGAAGGTGGAAATGTTGATTGAACCAAGAACACATAAGCACCACGGATTGATTCTTCATATGTTACTGCAAATTCGCCATCTGCAAAACGCGTGGTCGTCATTTTGCCCAGTTCGCAATTTAAACTTTGACAAATCTTTTCAGCGAGGTATCGGCTGTTTGTTCCTGAAAATACTTTGTAAACGTGACCTAACGGCATAAAATATGATGTTAAAATTATTTTTTTTGAAGATTTGTTCGTCACTCAACGCTGCATGGTTTCATCGTCATGCAAAGTTAAACATAGATTTTTATAAACGAGTTGCTTAAGTGGCGAAGGGAGCAAAAAAAGGGCTTACAACGCATTGTAAACCCTTCGATAAAGTACCCGAAGTGGGACTTGAACCCACACAGCCGCAATGGCCACAGGATTTTAAGTCCTGCGTGTCTACCGATTCCACCATTCGGGCAGCTTTGGAGAGGTCGTGCTCTACCAACTGAGCTATTTCCGCAAAACGATGTCAAAAAGAATTCATTTTTGTGCGTGCAAAGATAGTTTTTTTTTTACATTTGACCAATAGTTTGCCTCATTCTCATTTCATTTGAAGATATCTTTTTGATTTGTAATGGAATAATGCAATAAACTTTTTTGCTGTGGGTTTGTAGGTTTGCATTTCATACGTTTCGTTTTATTTTTTACGCTAAGGATGGTTGGAAGTCGCCTAATAACCATTCTTTTGAGCATGAGCTATTTTATGGCTTGTTTTATACGATTTCATTGCAAAGTGAATATCCGTCTTTTTACGATACACGATGTTTGTAATCATCATATCCAAACGATCGAAGAAGTTGGAAGGTTTGTTCTTTGGTCCACAGGCCGATGGAAGGATGTGTGACGCCATTAAAATAGGTTGTTTTCACCATGGTGTAATGAATCATATCCATAAAAATAATGCGATCACCGATGGAAAGGGGTTGATCAAACGACCAATCGCCCACAAAATCACCGGACAAGCAGCTGTTGCCGCCCATTCGATAGGTTGGTTTGCCTTTTATTGGATCTGTCGCTCCCAAGATGTTCGGTTTGTAAGGCATTTCGAGACAATCGGGCATGTGACAGGCAAAAGAGACATTGAGCATGGCCGTGTGGATGCCATGATTAAAAACGATATCTTCAACGGTTGACACTAATTCACCGGTTTCCCACACAAAGGCGCTTCCCGGCTCGAGAATAATGTCAAGATGTGGATAGGTTGAACGGAATTGTTTCAATATTCGAATAAGATGAGCTACGTCATATCCTTTCTTTGTCATTAAATGTCCGCCTCCCATGTTGAGCCATTTGATGGAAGAAAAAAGATGACCGAATTTTTTTTCAACCACCTCCAACGTTTTTTCCAAGTCAACTGATGATGATTCACAAAGGGTATGAAAATGAAGGCCTTCAATGCCGTCAGGTAATTTTTCTCCTAATTGTTCTGCCGTGATTCCCAATCGTGATCCGACAGCACACGGGTTGTATAAATCGGTGGCTACGGAGGCAAATTCAGGATTGATGCGCAATCCGCATGAGATGGGATGCGCTGAACGTTTTGTCAATGGATAAAACTGTTCAAATTGACGGAGGGAGTTGAAAGTGATGTGGCTGCTGTGACGCATGATGTCGGGAAATTCATCGGCAGTGTACACCGGGGCATAGGTGTGTGCTAAATTTCCCATTTCTTCATAAGCTAATCGGGCTTCGGCCAATGAACTGGCCGTGGAATAATGGACGTATTCTTTGAAAATCGGGAAAACACGCCACATCGCAAAAGCTTTTAATGCCACAATGATTTCGACGCCTGCTTCGTCTTTGACCGAACGAATGAGGGCTAAGTTTTTGCGCAGTCTTTCTTCTTCTAAAACAAAACAAGGAGATGGAATTTGTGAATAATCAATCATAGGGTGAAATTTAATCATTCTTCAGGTTTTACATTCGTCTAAGCATACAGGTTGAACTGGAAATGATGGTGACTGAAAAACAGCATGAGCATCAGCGATGGGTTGGTTTTTGTTTGTTCGTCCTCATTAACTGAAAATAGTGGCGACAATTTTTCGGCGGCCNCCATGATTGCGAAATTCAGCCATGTAGATTCCCTGCCAGGTTCCTAAATTCAGTTTACCGTTGGTAATGGGGATAAGAACGCCTGCACCGATCAATGAACTTTTGGCGTGTGCCGGCATGTCGTCATCTCCTTCGAGCGTATGCTGAATGTAGGGTTCACGCTCAGGAACCAAATGATTAAAAATCTGATTCATGTCTGTTTGAACATCCGGATCGGCATTTTCATTGATGGTCAGACCGGCTGACGTGTGTTTTAAAAAAAGATGNAAGAGTCCGGTTTCCGGCAAAGAGGGAAGTTGATGGATGATTTCGTCAGTGATCAGATGAAATCCTTTGCTGTAAGGTGGTAGCGTCCATTCTTTTTGTGTGATCATACGGCTGTTTTCTATTCTTTTTATCCAATGAAAAGGGAATTGATGCAGCGAATCAACCCGTTTTNTTTCTTTCGACCTTTGATTCCGNCAGAGGTTATCCACGGGGTGAAGTTAGGTTCGTTGCCAATGGGTGTGTTTAATCCATTCGACTGTTAATTTTACGTTTTCAATCCGATTGTCAGGCATTAAACCATGTCCGGTGTTGAAAATCCAGTGTTGATTTTTCTGTCCGAAATCTTTGTATTGTTCCAATGCATGGAGGAGAATGCCTTGATCTTCGATCGATAAGAGGCGCGGATCGAGATTCCCCTGCAATCCTACCGATGCATCCATCAGAAGACGTGCTTCGTGCATGGACGCCTGCCAATCGATGCTGATCACATCGGCAATGTCATACGTGAGGCGCTTGAGTCCCAATCCGATGCCTTTTGGGAAAAAAATGACGGGACAACCGGCTTGACGCACTGCGGAAGTGATGCGGCGCACAAACGGCAACATGAGTTCCAAATAGAATTCGTCGGGTAGTAAACCGGCATGTGTGTCAAACAGTTGAAAGGCATCAATGCCATGTCTTACTTGCTGAACAGCGTATTCGATAGAAAGTTCGGTAATGTGTTCCAACAATTGAAGGGTCTCGCTTTTGTAACGATAAACGAATTGAATGGCATCGTTGAATGTATGTTGAGCACTGTTGCCTTGAATCATGTAACAGAGCGTTGTGAAAGGAGCTCCGCAAAATCCGATCAATGCTTTGTCCGCACTTAATCGGCTTTTGATGATGTCAATGGCTTGATAAATGTGATTGAACGATTCGGGATCTGACTTCAATGTGTGAATGATGGAGCGGTTATCTTTGACCGGCGATTCAAATTGGGGTCCTTTGTCGGTGAAATTCAATTTCATCCCCAATGCTTGAGGAATGACCAGAATGTCGGAGAATAAAATGGCTGCATCCACGTCCAACTCTTCAATTGGCAATAACGTCACTTGAGCTGTCAGCGCAGGATCCTCCATTAATTCCTGAAAACTGTATTGTTCACGTAATGCTAGATAGGAAGGCAAAACACGACCGGCTTGACGCATAAACCAAACAGGCGGACGATCTGTCTTCATGCCTTTCATGACGTTCAAAAAGATAGATTCACTCATACGGCGCTGATTTTTTGGAATGCTTTCAAGCTTGCTTCGATCGTTTGATTTATTTCCATGTCGCTGTGCGCATTTGAAACGAAGATGGCTTCAAAGGGTGAAGGAGCCAAATAAATGCCTTGTTGAAGCATCTCGTGAAAGAAAAGAGCATACTTTTTCTTGTCTGATTTCAATACATCGTCAAAAGATTTCACCTCTTTCAGATCGGTAAAGAATAGGGTCATTAACGAACCGGCGCGATTGATTACGCCGTGAACGCCTGTTTTTTGCAGGTTTTCACGCAGGCCTTGAGCCAGTTTTGCCGACTTTTCTTCGAGTGATTGATAAATGGAGGGATTGTTTTTTAACGTGTTGAGCATTTCGATGCCGGCAGACATGGCCAACGGATTGCCCGAAAGCGTTCCGGCTTGATAGACAGGCCCGACGGGAGCTAACAGTTCCATGATTTCTTTGCGTCCGCCGTAGGCACCCACCGGAAGTCCTCCGCCTATAATTTTGCCCAACGTAGTCAGATCAGGCATGATGTTATAGTAAGCTTGAGCGCCTCCTGCTCCCAGTCGGAAGCCGGAGATCACTTCGTCGAAAATCAAAAGGGCGCGGTGGTGAGTCGCTATTTGTCGTAAACTCTTCAAGAAATCGGCGCTTGGCAGCACCACACCCATGTTGGCGGCAACCGGCTCAACGATGATGGCCGCAATGTCGTCGGCGTAGGCATCGAATAATTTTTCGACCGAGGCGATGTTGTTATATTCGGCAGTTAATGTGTCTTTGGCAATGCTTAACGGAACGCCGGGACTATCCGGCAATCCCAATGTAATGGCTCCCGAACCAGCTTTGATCAGAAAGCTGTCTCCGTGACCATGATAACATCCTGCGAATTTGATGATTTTGTTTTTTCCGGTGTATCCTCTGGCTAAACGAATGGCGCTCATGGTGGCTTCTGTTCCCGAATTGACCATGCGAACCATCTCAATGGAAGGAACCATTTCGGTGATTAATTTGGCCATGGCCGTTTCCAAAAGGGTAGGCGCTCCATAACTTGTTCCGTTTAGCACTTGTCGTTGAATCGCTTCGACAATGGGCGGATAGGCATGTCCAAGAATCATCGGGCCCCAGGAACCAACATAATCGATGTATTCATTGTTGTCCACATCGATCAATGTTGATCCGACGGCTTTTTGAATGAAAATTGGATTTCCTTCCACGCTCTTAAAGGCTCTCACGGGCGAATTGACTCCTCCGGGTATGATTTGAACGGCTTCCCGATAGGCTGATATACTTTTTTCAATGTTCATCTGTAGCTGTTTTTGTTGTTTTTTGTCGAATAGTGGTTTGTGGCGCATCACACGATTTTTTGCACCCTGATTGGTGGGTACGTTTCGTCAACTCCATGTTGGAAGGTTGTTGCCAATGGTGATGAATCATCCCGTGCTTTTGGTTTCAATGCATTGAAATGTTGCATGCGAACGTCATGGATGAAACAAAAGAGACGGTTGAGAAATTCGTTTCCAAGAACTTCTCAACCCTGAAGATGGCAACAGCCGTTATTTTCGATTCAGTACCTTGGCTGCCTCTTTAGCGAAGTAGGTGATGATAATGTCGGCACCGGCTCGTTTAATGGAGGTAAGCACTTCCATCATGACGCGTTCTTCGTCAATCCATCCGTTGGCCGCAGCGGCTTTAATCATTGCAAATTCACCGCTCACATTGTAAGCCACTAATGGCATGTTAAAGGTCATTTTAGCACGATGGATGACATCCAGAAAACTTAAGGCTGGTTTGACCATGATCATATCGGCTCCTTCTTCAATATCCAGCGCAATTTCACGCATGGCTTCGTTGCTGTTGGCAGGATTCATTTGATAGCTTTTTCGATCGCCGAATTTTGGCGCTGATTCGGCCGCTTCGCGGAACGGACCGTAAAAAGCGGAAGCAAATTTTGCTGCATACGACAGAATGGGTACGTTGAAAAATCCGTGATCGTCCAATTCTTTTCGGATGCGTTGAATGCGGCCGTCCATCATGTCGCTTGGCGCAATGACATCAGCTCCGGCTTGAGCTAACGAAAGCGACTGATTGGCCAGAATTTCTAACGTGGAGTCGTTGTCCACTTCACCGTTGATGACAATGCCGCAATGCCCGTGTGTGGTGTATTCGCAATTGCACACATCAACAAAAATTAATAATTCTTTGCCGAAATTTTTTCGCAAGGCCTTAATGGCTCGTTGTACAATGCCGTCAGGTTCGCTGGCGACGGCTGCAAATTCATCTTTATGATCGGGAATGCCAAACAAAAGGACTGATTTAACCCCGTGATCCAATAAGTCGCGGCATTCTTCCACCAACATATCAACCGATAATTGATAATTGCCGGGCATCGAATGGATCGGATTTTTCACTTTTTCACCCGGACACACAAACAATGGCATGATGAAATCGTTGACACTGAGTGTCGTTTCGGTAACCAAATCGCGCATGATCGGATTCATACGCAGTCTTCTTAATCGTGTTTGAGGGAATGACATAGTTGTTTTATTTTAATGAGTGGATAAATAATTTGTTATTTCGTTGACAAAAATCGTTTTGTTCGGATTTGACGCAATGATTTTGGGCTCTATCCCGTAACTAATGACTTTATTCGCCGTTGTGGTGCCAATGCAGGCCATGTTGAACGGTTGATCGATCTTTTCCTTGTGCAAGCAGTGGATGAATCGTTCGACGGCTGATGGACTTGTAAAGGTAATTAAATCAAAGCAATTTTCCTTGATGAGGGCACCTAATTTTTTTGTTTGGCATTGGGCAGCGACGGTTCGATAGACATTCACTCTGCTGACCAATCGCTTCGGGTCGGTGGATAATCCCTTCTCCAGCGTGTTGGGGGCCAATGATCCTAAGGCGAGTAACACAGTGCCTGTCAATTGCTCCAATTGTTGCAACTCGAGCAGAAAGTCGGTGCTTGTGTTGCCTTTGCTGATGTAAATATTTCCGTTAGTGCGGCTTCTTAACGTTGCCGCCGTTGCTTCGCCAATCACATAATAGTGAACATCAGGGCGAATGTGTGTATGGTATTCATGCTCTTCGGCGTAATCAAAAAAAGCATTGACCCCGTTTTTGCTGGTAAAAAGGATATGATCGATGTGGTGCAGGGCTTGAAACGCCTTTTCTTTGACGACGCTGTTAGGAGTTGGCGTGATTCTGATCATCGGGATGGAGATGACGGTGGCTCCCCGATGGATTAATTCGTTATTCAACACATCATCGTTTTCGGCGGGATGCGTGGTGATAATGGTTTTATTGGCAAGTGGTAACATCAATTTTTTAGACTGATTCCTGATTGAGCTGAAAGGTGCATAATGGTTAATGCGGTTTCGATGCCTATGTTTTTTGCTTCCTCAACGGGAGCTTCACGAGAGGTGCGAACCATTTTGCCCGTAAAATGGTCACCTGCCATTGCTTCTAAGTGAATGGTTTGGTGGTCGATGAATGCGTAGGCGGCTAAAGGAAATTTGCAACCGCCTCCAATTGTTTCCATGAAACTTCGTTCGGCTTGAACTGTTTTTTCGGTTTCCATGTCATGAATGGAACGGATGATTTGGTAGGTTTCATCGTCATCTTTGCGGCATTCGAGGGCTAATGTTCCTTGACCGATGGCCGGAATGCAGACTTCAATTGGTAAGAATGCTTCGGCCGGAATGTTCATGCCGATGCGTTTCAATCCTGCAGCGGCCATAACAATGGCGTCATATTCGCCCTGTTGCAGCTTTCGCAGACGGGTGTCAATATTTCCTCGCAGGTCTTTGAACAGGGCGTTGGGTTTGATTTGTTGAAGTTGAACGATGCGGCGCGGACTTCCCGTCCCGATGATCAATTTTTCAGGCAATTGCTCAAAGTGGGTGCAGGCTGTGTTGTGCCAAAGAATCACATCGTGCGGATCTTCTCGTTTTGGAAAAGCAGCTAAAATGAGTGAGGACGGTTGTTGGCTTGGCACGTCTTTCAGACTGTGTACGGCAAAATCGGCTTTCCCTTGAAGCAAGGCCTCTTCCAATTCTTTCACAAAGACCCCCGTGCCGCCAAAGGTTGTCAGCGGTTGCGATGTGTGTCGATCGCCATGGGTGGAAAACGGCACCAGTTCAAAAGTGATGTCGGGATGCAAGGCTTCAAGTTGACGGACTATTTGTTCCGTTTGTGTATAAGCCAATAAACTGGGACGTGTGGCTACGATTAATTTTTTCATGTTCTATTTGCTCATCCGTTGCATTTCATTTTGAATCATGGTATCAACCGTCAAGGTATTTTTTAAGACTTCCACCAGCTTAATCATTTCATCTTTGGACGTGATGTTTTTCAAATTGCGCATGATGACTTTGATCAGTTTGTCGGCATAGGCGTGCATCATTTCCTGAATGAAGGTTTGTTGCTCGTCGGACATGGGTTCCAACATGGGTTTGTATTGCGCCATGGTGCTTGTAATCAAAATTTCCAGTTTTTCTTTGATTTCGTGCATGATGGGCAGAATGATCTGCGTATAGTACCAGTCGTAATAATCTTCCGATACTTCAGCAATGATTTTTTCTGCATGTTCAATGGACTCTTGACGCTTCGACAAATTTAAGTCGATCATTTTGTTGATGTCATCAATGGAATAAACAATACAATTTTCAATCTGATTGATTTTCGGATCAATATTTCGTGGAATGGACAAATCAATGAACAATTTGGTGCGGTTGGGAAGTTGCTGCATGAGGTGCGCCACTTCGGGAAAAGTGATCGTGAAGTGTTCTGCCGAAGTGGAAACAATGATCACTTCGTTTTGGATCATCGATTCGTAGCGTTGATCGAATGGGATGGTTGTTCCGTTAAATTGGGACGCCAGTTCTTCTGCTTTGGACAAGGAACGATTGGCAATGGTTATTTTGCAGGTGCTTAATTCGGTCAGATTGGCGGCGGTGAGGCCTCCCATTTTGCCGGCGCCCACTAACAACACATTGAAGGCGTTTCGTTGATTGAATACTTTTTTGATCAGTTCGGTGGCAAGGGTGGCGACGGATGTGGTGCCTTTCCCGATTTCGGTTTCTGTACGAATGCGTTTCCCTGTGTTGATGGCACTTTGAAATACTTTGTTCAAATAGCTGTCCGTGGCGGAGAGTCGTTTGGCTTCGTTGTACGCATCGCGCACCTGTCCTTGAATCTGATATTCGCCCACTACCATCGAGTCAATGCCCGAAATCACCTTAAAAAGATGGGTGACGGCTAACTGGCAATTCTTTTGATACAAAAAAGGGCGCAGTACCGACTCTTCTATTTGATGATAAGCACTCAAAAATTGAATGATTTCATTGTATCCGTTTTTAACATTTTCGACGGAAGCATACACTTCCACGCGGTTGCAAGTTGACAAAATCACGCTGCCGTGAATAGATGATTGTGCAGATAGTTGTTGATAAGCTTCTTCCAGCCTCTCAACCGGAAAATAAAATCGTTCTCTGATATCAACATCGGCTGTTTTATGGTTTAATCCGACGACTATTAAATGCATATCGTTACGTAATTGGTTTCAAAAAATGAGTTTAAAACCCCTTTATTTTTGCTTTAACGGAAAAATAAACCGAAAAAATCACTATTTTTTCTTGATCTAAAAAGGGATGCTAACCCATTCAAAATTGGTTTGATACATTGTTTTTTGAAGCGATGAGTCCTGGCAGAGAATCGTTTCTTTTTGATCCTATCAAAGGTAAAATATTTTTTTTGATCCCGTGCAGCTTTTTTCGCTCCGACATAATTTGTTCCGTTGACGGATGACGACGATCAACGGGGTGAGTGTAATCCATCGATATAAAAGAATTTCTTCATTTCGAAAAATTGGGGATAAAAATGAAGCTTAATTTCTATTTTTGTAACTCAATTTCAATGACGTGCCCATTATGAATGCCCCTTTCATTGCAATAGCGTTGCGTGAAAATCACACTCTCGACCGTGAAAATCACACTCCGGAGCGTGAAAAAGACACTCTTGACCGTGAAAATCACGCTCCCGACCGTGAAAAAGACACTCTCGACCGTGAAAATCACGCTCCCGACCGTGAAAATCACACTCTTGACCGTGAAAAAGACACTCCAGAGCGTGAAAAAGACACTCTCGACCGTGAAAATCACACTCCAGAGCGTGAAAAAGACACTCTTGACCGTGAAAATCACGCTCCAGAGTGTGAAAAAGACACTCCCGAATGTGAAAAGGTATCATTCTTATCCGCAACATAGCGCGGCGAAGGCTGTTTAAAGAGGTAAGTTGATGGGGAAAGAAGCCGGCCCTGCAGCTCAAAGGATCCTCCAACCTTGTGTTAAGTAAAAAACTGAATCCAACCCA
>JGI24721J44947_10003317_pt1 | contig 22763 bp, 24 predicted proteins | sample YelNatPaOPGAMG01_FD_44947 | JGI IMG/M metagenome (IMG submission 44947) | reverse complement strand
AAGAAGTCAAATCCCTATATCATAAACATCGAGGGAAAAAGTGTTGAGGATGATTTTCCCAGTGAAGTCCTGGAATTTTATCTCTCTTCCTCTGCAAAACCNGCAACGTANATTTTCTCAACCGATTATCTGAGGTTCATTTATGGTGACTCCTTCCTCGGNGGCCTGTCCAACCTTCTCAATCCAATAAGAACCACCGGAATCATAATGATAATAGCAGACGAGGATGACTACCAGAAACTCAGTCACTACGCTAACCTGACGATTCATCTGAGGGAAATCAGGGGGTATGTGGTGGCTAATTCAAACTCAAACCACTATTATGCCGCTTCTGTGGTATACGATGAAGACAAGTGGCCCGGCATAGTCCTTACTGAGATCGTCTAGACTCTTTCAATGGAAACTATTTCGACATTCTTTACTTTCGTGAAGTTNTTCTCATCGTTTACGATAAAATCCTCTCCTTTGATGGAATTTACGATTGAAATTATGGCAAACATAACGAGAGATAGAGCTGCTACCTTGCCCTCTGGGAGTCTATNAGNCAAAAGCTTCGAAGAAATCCTTAGCCTGTTACCGTCAGACATAAAATGAATTTCTGGAGATTTTACCTCTTCCTTAGTTGTGACGATTGCTGATGAATACTGTCTGAGCTGTTCTTCTGCTGCAGTTCTCGCCCTTTCGAATATGCTGTATTTATCCCTGTCTATTGATATTAGTATCTCGGCACTCTCAAAATTTATTAGGAGTTCGCCCTGGGCAATTATCCTGTACATTTGTTCAGCTCCAATTCAGGAAAGTTTAATTGTATATGAAAATTTACGGTTCATGTTTCCCACAGTAAGGCTGAGGCGTACAAGAAGGGACGAGAGGATAAGGGATATATTCAGTGAAGTCAGCATAGACAGGGAAAAAATGGTAATGCCTATCTTCATAGACGAAACGATTAGCGGAAAGCGGGAAATCTCGAATATGCCTGGAATTTATCGCTTTTCCTTTGACTCTTTCAAGGATTATGTAATTGACATAAACGATCTGGGCATAAAATCGGTGTTACTCTTTGGGATTCCATCTCACAAAGACCCTGCAGGTTCATCCGCCTATGATGAAAATGGTATCGTGCAACGTTCCATAGAATACATCAAGTCGAAGACTGACATGATTGCCATGGCAGATCTTTGCATGTGTGAGTACACGGACCACGGGCATTGTGGAATACTGCATGGAAAGGAGGTTGATAATGACAGCACGCTTGAAGCCTACAGGAAAATTGCCAGAAGCTATGCGCAGGCAGGAGTAGATATTGTAGCCCCAAGCGGAATGATGGATGGGCAGGTGGGGGAAATACGCGAAGAACTGGACTACGCTGGCTTCAAGAATACAATGATAATGGCTTATAGCTCCAAGTTTGCTTCCAGTCTTTACGGTCCATTCCGTGATGCTGCACAGTCGGCTCCCAGTTTTGGTGACAGAAGAACATACCAGATGGACTTCAGGAATTCAAATCAGGCAATGCGTGAGATAGAACTTGACATATATGAAGGCGCTGACATCGTGATGGTAAAACCGGCTCTGTTCTACCTGGATCTTATCGAGAGGGCAAAGGAGAGATTCGAGATGCCACTGGCCGCATACAATGTGAGTGGGGAATATGCTATGCTGATGCACGCAGTGTCATCTGGGATACTCTCGAAAAGTGCAATAAGTGAAGCGCTTACCTCGATATTCCGGGCGGGAGCAGATATCTTGATAAGTTATTTCACTGAGGATATATACCGGAGCGGAATCTGAAAGTTCTGCCCAGGGGCCAGTGATATCCTCACCCAAAGCAGGGTATTCCTGTTGGCTGTGAACTAATCTCCACGGGCATTGATTCTGGAGTTCACCAACTAGGAGGGATATATACGGCATTCTGGAAATGCATTCTTTATGCGGGGACAAGCCGTGGATTATCTGAAATCCCTCCTCCCGGAAGGCCGGACCTTTGTTGCTCATAAGTCTGTAAATATTGGAGATCAATAATTACGTCAGTCGCCATGATCCCCTATATTGTGAAAGGGAGTTTTAGCTCGCAAATGTTAGGCGTCTGATGGAAACAGTGTATATACTTCAGATATTCCCGAAGTCCAGTAGTTTCCTCTCCTTACGCTCTTCAGCCCTTATTCTACCCAGTTCGTACTGGTTCATGTCTGCAAACCGTATAATCTGGGAGAGTTCCGGGTGTGCTGCCTTTACCAGTTTATACATTTCCATGGATATCTTCCTGAGATCGTAATGTGCTTGCGGTGTTGATCTCAGCTCTATGAAGTAAGTGATCTCTCTCAGGTTCGATCCAACGGTTATGGGATACTTGAAGGCATATGGAACGGCGTACTGGGCAACGTTTGGTCCGTACTTCTGCCTGATCATTTCATATACTTCCTTTGCACGTTCCATGGCGAATCTGAATTTATTTCTATATTCTTCAACTGCTCCCATAATCTCCGGAAAATCGTAGCCATAACTTACAGAAAGGGGATTACGTATTATGGAAAGGAACCTGTGTCTCTGCAGATCCCGGAAAGCACCATAATTTGTGTTGACTTCAAACAGGAAATTAATGGACTCGAATGCGCGGGGGGGCTTCATTTTGCGGTTAGTCCGTAATTGGCCTATCTTTGATATCAACCCACTTTTCTCTGTGTTGCCCATTGATTTTACCATTTCGGCAAGACTCTTAAGTGACCCTCCATTCTGGTAGATCAGGAGAGTGATCACCCGGTCAAGTGCCATCTTTCTATCATCTGAAAAGGCGAGGTGTACCAATTCCTCAGGCACTTTTCCATTCGATTCAATTGCAGTTAGTCTGGTGACCTGATCTTCATAACGTGCAATCTCATCGCTTCTAGTTGACATGGAGTTCTCAATGAGCCCAGGAAATTCCTTAAGCAGTTCATTGTAAATCTTTCCCGCAAGTGACTCCGACTCAATATCCCCGGAGTGCTTCAGTTTTCTTATGAGCTCAATATATGATCTGCCATTTCCGGAAACGCCAATATTTGTCAGTGTTGAAGCTGGAAGTAGGAAACGCAGATCATCAAGTGATCTTGCACGTACTGAAGAATCATACGATTTTTTAGCTATGGTCCTGTCCTTCTCTGAAAGGCTTCCATAGGGAAGATCTTTCTTCAGTTCAGGTGAAAGAAAATCCATATCTTCAATGGGGTACATTTTCCGGATAGTCTCAAGCATCGGCTCATAAAGTTCAGCATAGGTGTCGAACAGAAGGTTGCAAACTTCAGTATACTCTGCAGCGGCCTGGCCAGAAATACCAATTTTCTCAGGTGATGCAAAAAGGTAGTTTCCATCCACCTTCCTGTCATATCTGACATATCTGGACGACTTCTCAAGGAAAGATAGACCAACTCTGATCTCCTCAATCCTCTTGGAAACTACATTTGAAACATTCTGGATCGCCAACTGGGCNGTTACAAGCTCTGAAACGGATTCATCTCCATATTCGATGAACACTTTCTTATAAAATTCCGTACCCCTTCTTTCATCATTTTCGAATTCCTTGCGATATAATTCTCTTATATCAAGGGTGGCAGTCCTGCTGTATCTCGAGAGCAAGGCACCTCTGTCTATCATCCGTCTGGTGCGAACAAGAAAAACATCATCATCAGTGTTGGAAAATTCATCCATGATATGTTATTGTGCGTCAAATAAAAAATTTGGTGTAGACAGAAAAGAGATTTTTCAATAGAATAATAGCCTCGGTCATGGGCATTTAAGCTTCTGTAATGATATTCACGCTCGCAACAGTGAGTGGAGGATCAATCAATCCCCCTAGATCCTTCGGTCCAGCGGTTTTATCCAGGATCCTGCTGAAGGGGCAATATTTACGGTGGATATACTGGGTAGATCCAATTATAGATGGTGCTTCTGGTGCCCTATGGTACAAGTTCATGTATAATGAAAAGGGGGAAGATCCATTATGCTCCCGGCAACAGATTTTCTGACACAATCTCCTCCGGAGGGATCGGAGCTTCCTTGATCATCTATTCGTGATCTGTTTATTCTTGGTATTTAAAAAAAAATTGGTTGGAGAATTTACTTTCTCCTCTTCTTATCAGGCTGTGCGACAGGGACGAAATAGACATCAGTAGGACTGAATTTCTGGTTTCTCCTGAACTTTGCGGTTACTGGCATTCCGACGTACAGATCATCGAGGTCCGCGCCAATAAGCCTGGCCATGAAGAGGGAATCCACATTCTCGAACTCAACCATAATCAGATTGAATGGTGTTTCCTTAAGGAATTCCTCACTACCGAAATAGCACGTTGTGAATGTATGTACCTTCCCTGTATTCGGCAACTGGTACCATTCAGTCTCTGCACCGCACATCATGCAGTGGGATCTGGGTGTTGCATAAGTGTATCCACAGTTCTTGCACTTGCTGCCCATTATTTTCTTCTTGCCGAGTGCCCTGAAGAATTCGGAATCCTGTGCATAGCTGTGAATATAATCTATTTCGTAATGGGATTTCACTATCAGTGGGTCAATGCTGTAAACCTCAGTCCCGTTCTGTGTCTCCTCCATTTTTGCGTTCGGATCGATGGTCATTTGACCGCCTCCATTATGGTTGCAGTAACATAAGTTCCCGTTCCCGCATGGCTGTGTATTAGACCTCTCTTCGGGTTGTTCAGTTGAAGGTAATCATCCTTGAAATGCTTCTTTACAGTTCTCTGAAGCTGCCAGAACATGAATACAGATTGCATTATGCCTGTAGCTCCCACAGGGTGACCTGATGCCAGAAGTCCGCCGGACGGGTTGACCGGTATTTTTCCCTTAAGCTCCGATTTTCCTTCCTCAATGAACTTTCCACCCTCTCCGTACTTGCAGAGTCCTAAATCTTCATATGTCTGTATCTCTGAGGATGTGTACGCATCATGAAGTTCAATTAGGTCAAGCTCCTCAATGGGATCCGTGATCCCGGCACCATCGTAAGCCTCCTTTGCAGCGGTTCTTCCCGCTCTGAAGGAGTGGACACCAGGGTATTTCAGTCCGGAATAATCTGATTCCTTCTCATTTGGAAGGAGCGGAACCTTTCCCATTGGCCTGTCTGATAATCTCATTGTATCGGTTCCAGTGCCTATGCTCTTTATAAGAACTGGCCTGTCAGTTATTTCAAAGGCCTTCTCTTCTGAAGCAAGTATTGCAACAGCAGCTCCATCGGACATAGTGCAAACGTCAAGCCTGGTCAGTGGATAAGCAACCATTGGTGAATTTCGAACATCACTTACAGTCAGGTTCATCGGGCTCTGAGCATAGGGGTTATGAATTGCATTCCTGTGATTTTTGACGGACACTTTGGCCAGCTGTTCTACTGTCGTACCAAATTCGTGCATGTGCCTTACGGCCATCATGGCATAATATCCGGTATAAAATCCTCCAACGGGGTAATCAAAGTTTGTATCGCTCGCCAGGGCAATGAATTCATTTCCTTTCCATGTGTTTACGTGCGACATCGTCTCAAAGCCATAGACTGCGCAGGTATCCATCCTTCCAGAGGCAATTTCCTCGTATCCGGTCTGGAACGCGAGTCCACCAGTTGCTCCTCCACCTTCTACTCTCTTGCTGGGTTTTGGGGTAAGGCCAAGGTAGTCCTGCACCATAATGCCGGACATCAACTGTCTTTGGAAGTGGTCGGCGAAGTATGAAGCCACAGATCCGTCAATATCGTTAAGAGTAAGATGCACATCGTTCATTGCATAATCAAAAGCCTTCTTGACACGCAACCTGAAATCCATTTCCGGTGTAGCTTTGGCAAATTTTGTAACTCCGCCGGAAACCATGTATACATTTCTGCCCTTGTGTTTCATCAGTTCGCTATAATACATTGGGGTTAAAAATATCTTGGTTGTCCAATGGCGTTCTTCTGAAAACCTTAATATTTCCAAGAATGATAAAGCACCGTGAAAATAATTGTATTCGGCGGATCCGGTTTTATCGGAACCAACTTTATAAAGCTATTTGGAGCAGAAGAAAATGCCTATTATTCCCGTCACAGATCAAGCGAACTCGATGCCTTCGGTGCAAAATGGATAGAAGGAAATATCCTGGACGAAGCTGGAGTAATGGACGCAGTGAACGGCTATGACATCATAGTNGCNGCCGCCGGGACTTCCGGTGAAAAGGACGAGTCACACTTCGATGTACAGGTCAACGGGATGAAAAACATCGTAAAGGCAATAAAGAAAGTTGACAAGGATCAGAAACTGGTCTATTTTTCCCATATCAACCTNGAGAAGGGGAAGACAGAATATTTTAGGGTGAAAAGGGTCGCTGAGGGCAATGTGCAACTGGTGAAAAATCATCTCATAGTCCGCCCATCATTTGTCTTCGGAAATGGGGATCATATCACCAGCAGGATACTGGATATGGCCAGGCATAATATGGGAAAATTCCCACAGGAAGGAGACCTCAGCCCGGTCCACGTAAACGACCTGATGACAGTCATCAAGAATTCACTGGAGACAAAGGGAGCTATCAATGTGTCAGCCAGGAAAAAATTAAGCTTTCTAGATGCGATAAACACAGCAAGATCAGCACTTGGGCATCACCCGGTGAAGCCAGCAGGGAGGTTATCACGGAAGAGTTCCATAAGAAAAGCNTCGGAAAAGGGCATATTTACTCCAGAAGAGATTGGCATGTTTCTGCTGGACTACTACAGGGATAATACAATGCTTCTCGAAAGATATGTTAGGGAACCACTTTCCTATGCTTCGTTTCTGGAAAATGCGGCAAGAACCAAAAGTTAGGTCACATCAGCACGTGTCCCATTGCTTCACGATAAGTGTAAAGGCTCAGTTTGTGCAGATATTTAACTGCATAATCTGAAATAAAAGCGCTGAAATCACTGTCCGCTTTGGCAGAGATAAGATGCCCGAGAGCTTCCTGCATATGCGCGCTTGCGCTGAGCAGGTATGCAGATCTAAGATCTGCCTTGCTCATCTTCTCTTTCATGTCTATCCAAGTCTCCTCAGTTCTTCTAATCTTCTTTCTCTGGTCGTCCATGAGTTTGATGTCGCTGTCATAGATTCCGCTTGAAATCGTATCCAGCATATCAAGTATCTCTCTGGTTTCCTGCAGTTTCGATCCAGCTGATATGGCCAGTCCTATGTTTGCCTGAGCAAGCCTTATGCTTGCCTCATAGAGAAAAAAATCGTGATTAAGTGGAATTTCTTTTTCAATAAGATCGCAGAAAGCGACATTAACATTTTCACCCTCATCTATTCCTTCTGCCACCAAATCACCATCATAAGTAGCTCCGGGCAGATTCGAACTGCCGTCGACGGGTCCAGAGCCCGTTATGCTTGGCCACTACACCACGGAGCTATGCATAACGGCTATTGTCAATGCCCTTTAATATTTTTCCCTGATTCTGTAGTCGATGTATAGATCCAGTCATCTTAATGGGTGAGTAAAGTTAAATATGGAAAATCCAATAAAGAAAAGTGAAGAACTGGAGTGGTCATCTTTATTTTGATGATAAATTTCAATGGAAGAATCTTGATAAGGCCTTTCCTGAACTGTGGGACCTTATAAGCAGCGAGACGAAACAGAACGTCGAGGAAGAGCAATATGACCAGGTTGCGCTTGAACTCAATATGGCTGAAATAGAGAAGAACAAGAAACCAATGGGGTATACCAAGGAAGGATCTAAATACAGGATGATTTTCCCTCAAAATATGAAGGAGATGATTATCTACAGAGGTATCCCATCTGAAGATATCCGCGAAATTACTGAGAAAGTACAGAAGATATTGAAGAACAAGAAGATCAAGACCACGGTAGACTATGACAAAATGTTGCTTTATGATATCAGGAAGAGACGAAAGTGAAATCTCATTTCAGCTAGATATTATGCGTTCTTAAAAATATTAAGAAATAATTATATCTCATCGTGCCATAGGGATTCCATATGGTCAGCAGAATTAAGGTGGTAAACGACATAGGTGAATTAGTATCAATTTTCCATGCTGCCGACACCGATGTAAAAAGGAGACTTCTTCTTGATCTGGCATCGAGCTGGGTGACCATGCCGCAGATAGACGAGAAATATGGTACCCTTGGAAAGAAAGCACTCCTCTATCTTGATAAGATAAAGCTCATTGAAAGCCAGTGGATAACCAGTGAGAAGGGACCGGAAAAGGCATATCATACCTATTATACCAGCGTGCAGATCAATCTTCTAGGATCCATGGGTGAACTGGCAGACATAATCTACGCAACTACATTTTCAGACGCTGATCTAGAAAAATATGAAGAAGGAATTAAGGGAATGATGGTCGGTGGAGAGGGCGTATTCATGGGCGAAGTGGCTGAAAAGCTTGGNATATCACAGACACTACTCAGGGGCATTGTTAAGAGATCAAGCATATTGCAAATAAAAGGGTTCAAGATCGAACTTATTGAGGGCCAGTAANGGAGCTGACGTGATGCAGATTGCCCAACGTGAATATTCTACGGATAGGCCATAGACCTTACAGAGACAAGCGAATTACAACTCACGTAGCTCTTGTATCGAGGGCTTTCGGGGGTTCTAGGATTTACGTTGACAGCAGGGACGAAGCACTTGAAAATACTGTCAAATCTGTGGTTTCAAATTTTGGGGGAGATTTCAGCATCACAACGGGCGTGAACTGGAGCAAAGAACTAAGGGAATTCAAGGGTCTCAGGATTCACCTGACCATGTATGGTTTACCACTGGACAGTGTCATCGGGAAAATAAAATCGAGGGCAGCAAGCGAAGATGTGCTCGTCGTAGTAGGTGCCGAAAAGGTGCCACCTGAGGTTTACCAGATATGTGACTACAATGTCGCAATAATGAACCAGCCGCATAGCGAGGTTTCTGCTCTGGCAATATTTCTTGACAGGCTCTTTGATGGGATAGATAAATCATCAAAGAAAAGGGCTAAATTCAGGATCATTCCAATGGAAAGGGGAAAGATGGTGAGAATATTCCCTGACGAGTCTGACTGCCTCAGAATACTCGCCGATGAAGGGGCAACTGATGCAATCCTTGCCCATGTAATGGCAGTGAAGGATCTGGCTGTTAGAATTGCAGCGCGCACAAATGCAGACATGGATCTGGTTATTTCCGGTGCATTACTTCATGACATTGGTCGAACCAAGACGCATGGAATCGATCATTCCTCTGCCGGAGGAAGAATACTCAGAGATAGAAACATAGATGACTCCATAGTCAGGATCGTGGAAAGACATACCGGGGCTGGAATAACTAATCAGGAGGCATCAGGACTCGGTTTGCCGGAGGGAAATTATATGCCAGAAACTCTCGAGGAGAAAATCGTTGCCCAAGCCGATAATCTTATTTCCGGAGAAAAAAGAATATCCCTGCAGGAAACGGTAAATCACTACATTTCAAAAGGGCTGGACGAAGCAGCATCAAGAATAGTCAAGCTCCACAAGGAATTGTCAGATAAATGTGGCATTGACCTGGACATGCTCTGAACACACATCGCTGACTCCATTAACTTGTTGACTGCAGACATTGTTCAGGTTTTTTCGAGAAGCAGCCATACTGCGAAAAGATTAAAAGTAAGAAATCTCTTAACCATAGTTGTCTTGCCGCCGTAGCTCAGCAGGTAGAGCACTCGGCTGTTAACCGAGCGGTCGTCGGTTCAAATCCGACCAGCGGCGTTGGGGCTGTAGCTCAGCCAGGTAGAGCGCCTGGCTCATAACCAGGTGGCCGTCGGTTCAAACCCGGCCAGCCCCATTGGGTTCGGTGCAGGGGCCATGTTCACCATGTTCTCCTGTTTTTCTTCGTGTTTTAGAAATATAATTCCCTGGCGGGTAATCACCTCCCTCGCCACGCCCCTGTCAGTTACGTGCGTATAACGCTGGGTAGTACGCAGTGAAACGTGACCCAGCAGTTTTTGAACCGACCTGATGTCCATAGGATTTGTCACACCTAATTGCCGGCATAAATCAGTAACAATATTTATTAGGTGCATCATGGTAAAACACTTTGGTAATGTTGGGATGAACTTTCTTACGAATAGAGGGGTAGAATTGCTGGGAACCAGGAAGGGAACGAAGAGGGGTTGTGTTGGTAGATAAAACTGTAGAACTAGAGTCAGTCTCTGAAGAAGATTTCCAGCAGTACATTGAATCCGCCATAAAGGAATATGCAGGGGAAAAAGTCATGGCTGGAAACTGGAACAGGGATGAGGCCTACAACCTTTCTAAAAAGGCGTTCAGCAATTTTTTGCCACAGGGACGAGAAACTCCCGGGCATTCCGTAATGACGATCATTGAAAGTATGAAAAAGGACAAAGTTGGTATTTTATGGGTCGAATGGAAGAACAAGGAGTGGAATTCGGCGTACATATGGGATATCGTTATATTTGAGAAATTCAGGAGGAATGGATACGGTTTTCTTACGCTAAAACAACTTGAGATCATGGCAAAAGAACATGGTTCCGAAAGTATAGTTCTCCATGTGTTCGGTCACAACAAACCTGCAAGAGCACTGTACGACTCACTGGGATATTATCCAACAAATATCATCATGAGAAAAGATCTTGGGAAAAAGCTATAAAAACTATGTGGAAGATTATTCCTCATTTCTGCCACTGAAATAAGGGGAAAGCAAGCCTATTTGAATAGAGCCCGGTGTGTTCAAAGATCCGCCTCAAGAAGGCTGTCTCCGCGCCTTACATAACCGCATGTGTCGAGAAGGGCACCCAGGACGATGTCTACGGTACCTACAACAGGAAAATTAACGTCGTTGCTTACCAATCCTTCTGCTGCTTGCAACACCGTGGATCTTGCCTGAGCATAGCCCGCCTCTTTGATATAAGGGCAAACACTGGCTTTTAGTATATTTGCATCTTTCTCCAAATCCTCCAGAATTTTCTTCTTTCCAACCATCATGGGAGCTTGTTTCTCCAATCTTTCGCTCTCCTGCTTCCACAACTTGAACTTCCCCCTCAAATATTGCAACATTGGTCTGTAGTCTAATGGCATAATGATGCATGATCAACTTTTCTAAATAAATATTTAGTCTCCTTAACAGCATTTCCGGCAGTCCTCTTAAATCGACGATGGATTTTTTTCGAAAAGAAATATATACATTTGAAGAGTAAAGCAATTATGATAATTGAGGAAATAGATAAAAGACTCGACATGGAGTTGTCCTTTTCTATACTCTCAAAGAATCCACTTGCATCATTTGCCGACAAATTTCATATTTTTTCGCTTTCCAACTGGATTTTCAGGAATGCGATGTTTGAATTGTACTACATCATTCCGGTGTCGGAAACAGTTACGAACGAAATGAGAATGTTCTTGGAAGGTATGGGCGCCAGGAGAAAAGGCGAAGTCTGGGTTATCTTCAGGGGAACAGAAGCTGCACCACGTATCACCATCATGAAACACCTTTTGGATGTGGAGTCTATAGTGTTGAATTACAGCTACCTAGCTGGCAATATGGTAAATTTCAATTTTAGATTCCACAGTTCTCAAATCCAAAAGGTTTCAGATGCTATTATGAGGCTTACTGAGAATAGCGTGGAATTTAAAAATTTGGTAATCACGAAAAGCAATGGATTGGTTTCGCTAATTAATTTTATAAGTCAGAGAACTCCACTATGTTACACCAGGTTTATAGCCGAAGTTTCTCAGCCCACCGCCCATAGTTTGGGAAGTGCGGCTGATTATATCTGGGAAAGGGAGGCTCGGTTCCAGACAGATGACTCTGGGTTACGATCATTATTTTTCCTTGAGGGGAATCAAACAGATTTTGATGTAAGAGGATTTTCTGAAATATCCAGAAAAGACGGAATCTTTACCTCCTCATTAACNTGGCCAATGCTGGATTTCTATACAAAGCTCGCTCTAGAATTTCCGATTCCTGTTATTTCAAGAACTCAAAAATTTTCACCCGAGGGCATTTTTCTTGATACTTTTCTTCCGGTATCCAATCTTGATGATCATTTGNGGGTAGCAAACGGTACCAGACTGCAGTTTCCCGACGAGAAGCTGACCCTTTTAGAACTGAAGTACCTGTAAAATGTCTACTTTACTAATCAGGTCGCGTATTTTCAATACCACTCTCGCTTATGCCACTATCACTAAAATTTTCTCCGGACATTGCGAAAATATCATCTAAGGATGCAGTCATCTGAATACCTAAACCCCATTCTGGGTACTTTAATCGAGCTTGCCCAATTATCTTCATGTAGTCCGGGATAAATGTTGATGGGAGCCATATTCTTCCAGTAAAAACATTGCCGTCATACCTGTGGATAGAATCATTGAAAATGTTTAGTTTCTCCGCTTCCGAGACCATATATTTAATCACAGGGTTAACTGTGTAGCCTTCGTACAGATGATCCGCCCTTGAAATGGTCACCAGTTCATACCTATCTTCGTTTTCGACTTCCCGTGAAAAATGGTAAATATGATGAAGTTTGAAGTCCCCGCTGTCATATTTTCGTATGCGGATCCAAGGCTTACTGAACACCATTGTGTTATCTGAGAAGATTGAACGGTTTGGTCTCATGGTAAACTCAATTCCTGCAAGAGGAACGATGGCTGATATTTCTTTCAATGTTTCGAGCAATCCTCTCGACATGCCAAAATAATCTATAGAGAATCCTTCAGTGGTCTTTATAACACTTAGCATGGCATCAGATACTATATTTGTCATGTCAGCATGAAACCTTATCCTCATTCGCAACAAGCCCTCTTTCAGCAATATCATATCAATAGTAACTGAAGGCTTGCTCAAGATCAGGTTTATAGCCTCTTTAACAAAAGGCTCATTTATTTCCTCACGCACAGACCATAGATCCTTTATTTTTTTAGCACCCATCAAGGTCAATAAACGCTTTCCNTCACTTGACTTATCTGCATTTAGAGGAAAATAATAGATAACTTCCATTCTCTGCTCGCCGTATAGTAGAAACCCAACCGCACTTCCCTCCAATCTTCTGGCCGATTCCAGTATTGGATCTTTCCATTGAAAACTAAAATCGCATTGCATAGTAAGTTTCCTGTCAAGCTCAGATGTATATTTTATGTTCTTTTCTATGTTCATATGCGGCGTTCTCTCCCCACTGGATGCNGATATTAGTATGCTTACTTAATTATTTTTGCACTCTCTCTTTACCATTTCCAATACGGAATATTAATGTCAACTACCCCTCAGCTAAGGCTTCGGGGCTTGCAACCGGGAGGATCGAATGATCGAAATAGCCTCTGTCACAACGGGCTGGATGACAGCAGCCCTGTTCCTGATGTTGAGGGATGCTACGAAATCAGCTTCTCCCTCAAAACCACAGGAAATGCATTTGAATCGGGATCGTTCAGGCCTGTTCTTCCTGACAAGGTCGCACTGTCCCCTTATCCATTTGAATGGAATTTCACCGTATTTTCCCATGGTTATCGGTATTCTGATCCTTCCCCCGGTGGTATTGATGCTGACTTCATCCATTCCTTTGAAACTGAGTATTCTCTGGTCATGGACTATGCTTGCGAAATCTCTGAACCGGTGGAAAATCGTTCTGTCCGGTTTATATGTCTCAACGACCTTTGCTACCACTCTGACAGCGAGCTGTGAGGAAAGCCCGAACTTCTCCCTGATATCCTTATATATTATTCCCTGGAGAAATACTTTATTGAAGAGTTTCCCCTCGAAGGCTATTTTAGAAACAAAGTTGCACGCTTCGCTGAATCTGATAAATGTGTCCATGAGATCATATTTTTGCTGTTCCTTAGGAAGCAGTTTGATCTGGAGGGTTTTGAGCACTTTACAGATGTAACTACTCAATATATTAATGCTTCGCGACTCCTCTCCACCTTAAAAGATGGAGCTTCCTCGCGAAAGAGAGTTGTGATTCATACTCCTCTTCTATCCTGCATTGTTATTTTGTGACAATGAAGGCAATTGCTCATATCTGGAGCAAACATAGCAGATAAATACTCTGTTTGTACCTGTTTAGGCAGGTAGCGGCTTCCCATGGAGAATGTTCTTGCGTGATTCTCTCTGATTAGTTATAGAAACGTTAGGGGTTTGGGGGAAGCGGTAAAATCCCGATCTTCAGGGAGGAGATACACGGACTCCCCTCAATATGAAAGCTTATGCATAATCATTGCATGCTTTCTTTGCTCACACCTGAAATGGTAAGGCACTCTCCCGAAGAGTAAGACGGTTAAGTTGGGCACTAACAAAACATCGGTTTCAGAGGCATGCTCTCCGCAAGGAGGGGAAATATATACCTCAAGCCCTCTTCTGGAACCAGGCTGGGGAGCGTTGTCCGAAAGGGATAATGAATAGTCTCTTTCCTCTGGTAAAGGAAAGTCAACCAGCCAATGGTTGCGGTTCGATGAATCTCCACCCACGGGTGGAGTAGAGACCAGCAACAAGCTCCGAAGCTTTAGCGAGGAGTAGCGGAAATAGACACACATTCAGAACCTTGATAAATCTGCCCACACAATTTTCACCGAATTTATGCTTCACAAGCAGAAGAATCAAGATTAATGATTCCTTGCCTCGAGGGGGCAGTGCAATAAAGAAAATTTATCTTAGTGCCGTGGAGATAAGAGAAAAACGATTTGAGAGAACACTGAGGGGGGCATTTTATGCAGAGACGAGATCGCAGAAATGTTCCAGAGGAGATATCTGTGGCCTTTTCTCCCGGCTTTCGCCGGGTCTTCCTACATCAAAGGTTGCTGGCGGAATCTCCATTGGCTTGAATTTTCCCTCGGCCCAAAGGTACTCTGTCCTTCATGCTTAGCCATCTGACTTTACGGACGCAGGCAAGCACGAAGCAATGTGCTATCTGATCTCTTTCACTTCCGTCTGCCAGTGGACAACACAATATCTCGGGAATAATAAGCTTATTGCTCGCTTTCATCCCCTCATTACGGAGGGACTTCCTGATCGCTGTGTTAAATTTACACATAATTCGGGAGCTATGGAGTGGCTTCAGATGATCTATGCGTATACGACTTCAGCAACTTTGTCGTAGGCGGCGTAAAAGACAAGCAACAAGGTAGGTATTTGCACATCAGTTAGAAACCGAGATTCCTCTTAGAGGATTGAGCACATGGCGTGCGGCCGTGCTGATTGGATAAAATACACAACGAATCATCAGCTTCATGAGGACGGGTGGTGCTTCTTTCCATATCTTAAACAAAGTGCCAAATCTACAACCAAAAGTATAAACGTAACTTCCATTGGATAGACGATAAAATATGGGTAGTTAAGGGAAACCAGCACTATTGAAAGATCAGTAAAATTAGCAGCAATTGACATCGCAGCGTGTACAGCTTCGGTGTAATTGCTGTTATATGCTATTATAGACGTAAAGGCTAAAAGTTCAAAAGAACCCGGACCCAAATGAAGGGTCTTTACTTCGTTAGATATTCCATTCAGGCTCTCGTTATATACAGGAAACATAGACGTATCGTTCTGATAATTAATGCGATAAATATAGACATGGGTTGTAACTGATACGTTTGTCCCCTCTGACACAAATGCACTGTTGTTGAGAGAATAGCTGGTTATGGTTGTTATGCATTCTGAGTATCCATAAGAACTGAAGTCGACAGAATTGTTCAAATAACTTACAGGTTGAAAGGAGTTGCTTGTGGCATAGAAAAAATTATCTTCTGGCTTCACCTCAACCGCATGAACTCCATTTACCCAGGTCGCCTGATAAATATAAGAAAAAAAGATCAATATTGAGACCAGGATCAGCATTGTTTTAATGAACTGGTTCCTATGCAATTATCTCCCACTCCTCAGATTGGTGTTTGTGACAACCAGATAATACAGAAGGATTATCGGCACACTTAACGCGATCTCGATCACAGACCCATAGAAGAGTCCCGAGTTGAGAGCCCGCGAAAAAGTAAGGGAATAGACTCCAAGAACTACATTTTCAAACAGGCCTTGTTTTTCTAGCTCCGGATGAGCATACTGGCTTAGAAAAATGAACAGAACAAATAGGGTACTGAACGTTACAAGCCCATTTCTAAAGACAGACGAAAGCAAATGTCCTATTGAGAGAAAGAAGACAAGAGAAGAGAAAATAATAAACAACATCTCAAGCCAGAGGCTAAATTCGATCGAAAATTGTTCAAAAAGCACTAACAAAATAAAGGGGATGATAAAAGCTAGCCCTGTAAAAATGGTACTTGCAAATATTCTCGCTACGAAAAACCGAAGTCTTTTGACGGGCATGGTTAAAATAAACTGTATTGAGCCTCTTTCAAACAAGTGCGCATTTATTGAAGAAATGATCATGCAATAGAACATTATTACGGCAAAATATCCTGAACCAGCTATTGAAAGTATAAGTTGAGTTGAGTTTATTTGGTTGGTAGGGATGATATAATATTCTGATAAGAAAAGATAGCTGACAAATGCAGTCATAATCTCTCGAATAAAGAACGGGTCGGTTTCCTTTTCCAAGTATGAGGCGTAATCATATAATCTCATATCCGTTTACTCCTTCAAATTTCGGTATCATTCTGATGTTAGTTATGATGCTCAAATAATCATTCAGAATTTTGAAAAGCATACCGGTGTCATTTTTCAATTCTACAACTGTAACATAACCATTAAGTGTAGCGGCGATTCCACTATCAGTTAACATTCTATGAATATTTTCAGGTTCTGTTGAATATATAAGGACTACTTTTTCGGTTTCTTTGGCTTTTGCGTTTATCTTTGGACCATTTATTCTCCCCCCTCGTAAATTAACAATGAAATCACTAACTGGAAGCAATTCGTCTATGATGTGAGAGGATATCAGAAAATTTGTTTTGTCCCTCCTTCCTAACTCTAAAAACATGGACGCGATCAATAATCTCATTGATGGGTCAATGTTAGCATTGGGCTCATCCAGTACATAGTATTCGGAGTGACATGATAATGCGGCCGCTAGCTCAACTAACTGCATCTCCCCCATACTTAATTGGCCAACGTTTGATTCGTATAGTTTATCGATGCTAAAGCGCATCATTATATCTTTTATATCTTCCATTTTTGAATTTTTAAATTTCGAGTACCAGAACAAAAATTCTATAACCTTTGATGAGGCAAAGTAGGTTGGTCTCTCTGGAATAAATGTAACTCTTTGAAAGATCTTTGAAGAGTCAGAAAACGGTGAAGATCCTGTAACTAAAATTTTACCTGTCGTTGGCCTCGTCAGACCCTCAATCATTGCTATTATTGTGCTCTTTCCGGAGCCATTAGGTCCCAAGAGAAGTGTGATTCCATCGTCCAGAGTTAGGTCTATGGAGTCGAGTGCGACTGTTCGCCCGTATTTCTTGGATATGTTGATCATCTTTAGCCACCCCTGCATATACGATTCACCAGTTTTCTCCTGATTATTTCATTTTCCTTTTCACTCTGAATCTCAGGAGTAAAATAAACGGTACAGCAAATGCCCACAGAAGGAATACAAGCGGTGAGTACTCCAGAAGGTACGCAGAGTAATCCAGCGGACCTATTGCTACATTTGTTCCAATTAGGGTCAGTTCAAATTGCGCTGCGTAGTTAAGCGTTGTTCCGCTACTATTGTAAAGTTCTTCCAGAAACCCAGAGTTGCCGCTAACGTACATTCTCACAAGTATGTTCCAGTTACCTGCCTGGTCGTATTGATATTCTTCCGGAAATTGTCTAATTCCGGCCCAAGAAGGTTCTACGGTAGAGTTGAAATTAATTAGTTCAATAACGGTAGGCGTCGTTTTCCCATCTATCTTTGAATAACTCACAAGAGTAGAGTTGCTCCCCACATATCCTGTACTAAAAGGGAATTGAGTTTTGTCAACCTCCAGACCAATGAGACCGTAGCCTAATTGCATGAATGCACCACTGTTTAGATCTATAAAAGTCCTTATAAACGACGAGTTCAGGCTATACGATTTGAATTGCTTTATTGTATAATTTTGAACCCCTGCTAAACTTAACTGATCAATTATTGAAACCTTAAACAGTCCGTTACTCACCAGTATCTCTAACAGGCCCTGTGAAGTTAGATTATTCTGCTCAATGCTGGAATTATGTATGTTTACAACTAAAGGGCTAAACTGATAAATATAGATGGCGCCGTCGGAGAGGGGGGACTTATCTCCTTTTGATTGGTTGTACAGTTCTTCTGTTAACGGAAGGAAAACGAGTGTTCCAGAGAGCAATACGACCAAGGCTAAAAACAAGGAAACGAATTTTTTATATTTCATTCCGCATCATTCTTCTATTGAAGAAACCATATACATTCTTTAACTTCCACTCAATTGTTCTAACAGAAATTCTATGTTCTGCCAGTCAACTCCGCTTTGGCGGTTTTGAATGATCTTTCCATCTAGCTGGCCATTAGAGTACGCATTTTCCATTATCTGAATAGTATCTGTAACAAAATGCAGTATATCGCTTGTTTGAAATTCACCAGTCATAGACACCATAACGGCTTGTACGTGGATTCCATTTACAGTAACATTGTCCCAGATGTAATATGGGGTCAATATATATGGGCCGTTCTCATTTGCTGGTTGAGGCTGTGGCGGAAAGCTTCCTCCGCTTATCACCTTGAATACTGTAGTCAAAGAGTTGAAGTACATAGTCGAGGAATAACCGGGGTTACTCGATATAAATACATAGTTGCCGCCGGAAGTGACTTGGTATTGATAATTCGCACTTATTGTATACGTTCCATTGGCGAAATTATACCATCCCCACTCAAAATTATATCGTTCTCCTCCCCACGTTTGAGGGTAACCCGCCCCTCNCCCACCTCCTCCGGAGGTAGTCCTAACACTTGCATGAGACTCCAAGACTGTGGAAGTGCCACCATTTTCCTCGAAAAACAGCACATAAGAAGAAAGCGCAATTGAAAATATTGAGATCATCACAAGGAAAACCCATTTAATGTCCGTCAAATCAATTTCCACATCATTTTGATTCTGGAAACCGTCGCCTTTACTATTAACCATATTGTTATAATAGGTTATACTATAAAATTTTTGGTGCTCTTCTGCTGTGTTGAACTAATATTATTATCTGCCTGCCTTTCCTTATTTCTTACTCATTTTTCCTTTTCAAGTCCTAAGCCATCTCATGTATCACTATCTCGCCTTCTGATTTATATAGTCATATATCCAGAACTTCTGGTATCCCCTAACATCCATGCCTTCACGGATTTGCTCACGCAGTCCTCCTAGAACTCCATATTTACAGCGGAGAATATTCCTTCCGTTCCCTACCATCTCATTTCATATTTATTCTCCTGGGCTCATCTCTTGGTATTCCCTTACAGCCATTTGCCCGTATTTCGTTCCTATATACAGATTAGCGGAGGTATTCTTACTTATCTTATTACTGAATCAGCACTAGTGCAATGAATCAGCGTGAACAGAGCGTTGAAGTCGAACCTGCCGTCCCTTAATACCATTCACCGCTACCTCTTTTATGTGTCAGGATGTGGGCCCGGGTTTTGATGGTCCGGTACCTCCGACGTGAGGTCCAATTCCTATTATCCTCCTTGTCCCCACGTCTGCTCTCATTATGACGACAAAGTGGTTTCTCTTTACTGCATGGAGATCGCTGTGCTTCATGATCTCTTAGAATCCTGCGTTATCGGGTCCCAGTCCGGACCAGCCAGTAGCCGGTTCGACATACTGCATGCCTGAAATATCCAGTTCAGGTTTCGTTGGATGGATGCGGTGCCAAATGGTTGTATAATTGCCAGGTTATGGTATTATTCCCATGTTGATCAGGGATCTTGTCATGCCTTCCAGACCACTGTAATCGAGATACTGCTTCCAGATCACCTTGAACTTCGCAAACGATTCTGTATAGAGAATAACGTTCCTCTCTTTCCATTCATCATCTTTAACTCAGCACTCCACTGATCTACGAAACAAGATCGAAGAGCAATTCGCCTCTTATGACAAGTTCCACACATCTTTTTCGGGTTCTCCCATCATCCAGACCTATTTGCGTCAGATGCAATGAGGAAGTGGAGAAGCTCAAGCCAAATTCTGCTCAAATATCTGTTGAACACCAGCACAAGGGTGCCAGATCGCCTACGGATAAGTTCAGTCAATCAGGCTGGAAAACTTTCCGGCATTTGACAGGTTTATCTTCCAGTCAGGAAATGCACTAAGAGTTTCGGAAACCACGGAGAGAAATTTTTGCAGTTCTATCTCCGGTACCACAAAATCCATGGATACCTTTTTTCCATCGTATCCCTGAATTTTTGAGAATGTTGGAATAAACGACTCTGCAGTCTTCTTCCTTAAAAATTCAAGGATATCGTCCTTCGCCGGACCCTCGTAGAGGTTATCACTTGAGGAGACCTCATTGAAGTTCAAGTTCAGGTCTGGCTTTTGAGTGCCGACCGCGTAAAGGCCCCGGACCAGATCATCAGCCGTGAACTTTATTTCCCTTATCCATTTTCCTGACGCAGGCTGTGCCTCTTCCGATCTCTTGGTTTCAGGGGGTTCGCCTTCAAGGGAAAAATAGAATAGTGGTATTTTCTGGTCTATATTCCTGAGCATGGAAATTAAGCCGCCGCTCTTTCCGAGATATTCAAGTGATACCCTTCCGGTTTCCCTGGAAATTGCCGTCACTTCCCTCGTCACTCTATCGAGGTAATTACTATGGAATCTCAGTCTTGCATACAGGGAACCATTTTCAAGTGAAACTTCATCCAGGATAACGGAAGGTATCTTCAGGAATGGCCTGAGACAGCCAAGTTCAGCAATAGCGGAATCTGACAGCTCAACGACCCATGAATTTCCAAGATTCCTTGCATGCTGGGTTTCCAGGAATTTTTTAATGTCTGGATCAAGTGGGGTTTCACTCTTGAGGAAGAACAGGATACTTATTCTGCTGTTCTCCACCAGCGCAGTACAGGGAATTTTAAGGCATAATCTGTCGCTGTATCCAATCAGTTCGCTTCCATCCCTGATGGATATGACGAATTGCATGTCCAGCATTTGGTCGACATCCTTGATCAGCATAGAAATTGTATTTGACGGGAGACTAAAGGGGTTACAGTGTTCAGAACGTTTTTCTTTCGCACCTATGTGGGTGCTTGAACCGAATGGATGACCGGAAGTCCTGAATCAGCGCTTCTCTGTATGCATAACCATGCTCGGCAGGCATTCTTGAAACGCTAAATCAGCAGGCATCGTTCCAGACGAAATTTATTCATGTTTGCATTACGGAAATAAAATTTTATATAAATCCCTTATTTTGCAATGTGGAAGAGGACGGCCAGAACGGTTATCATAGAATGCTCACTCGGATAGAGGAGATGAACAGATATCGGGGACTTTTGGCTCTCCAGGAAGAAATTTCAAAAATGCATGGAAAGTATCCATTTTCGGTTTATGCGAACATAAAAGGTCGGCTCTCAGAAAAACTTAGGGTTTTCGAGGATCCAGACTGCGCAGAGGTTGGCCTCAAGATCCTTTTTATGAATGGTTCAAGAATAAATGTAGAGGAAGCAGATTGCATAAATGCAAGGGAACGCGGAATGAAACTTCCAAACTACCTGTATATAAAATACCCGAATGCTGTCGATTTTGAAATCCCCTCAGGGCCAATAAAGGGACAAATCAGCCATGCTGAAGCTGCTCCAGAAGGTGGTGAACCGAAGAAGACCAAGGATTTCTATATCGCAGTAGACGTTTTTAAATCCCGGGTCGAGTATATGATAAGACTGGTAGACAGGATGGAAGCTCTTTACGCTGGCATGATCCCGGCCATAGTGGACATAATAAGGGAGATTGGAAAGAACCTGAGGGAACTTTACAGGCGTTTAGTTGCACTGAGAGCTTAGTCAACAATATCCATTACACATCCCTGATAATCGGGCCATGATGGTAACAAGGCAAACGCTATGATTTCCTGCTGTTTCTGCATTTATATCAGAAATCCGTGGCTTATATTGATCATGCGGGCAAATGAAATATAGGGATGGTGTCAGTTTGAAGAGCCTCGGAACAAAATCTTCGGCATTTGGTGCTTCCATGAAAAGGCAGTTTATTGTCTGCAAAAGAAAATTTACCTGATAATAGTGGACTGGCGGGGATTTGATTAAAGTTTTAAGGGAATACTATTTTCCAGGATAGTGTCATGAATTTTGTGTAATGTTCATGAGAAGAAAAAAAGGGAAAATCTCTTGGAAAAAGGCTTCGTCTTTTACAGAAATTCCTTTATCAGATATGGACAGTGCAACAAAACGGGCACTATTCCCTATTGCATAGGTAAGATCGAAGAGACAAAGATATTCAGTAACATTCTTTGAATAACAAGCCATGATATTGTTCACCAAAACAACAGCGGACAATAAAAAGACGAGAAATATATGAAAAAATATTTTTTAATTTTGACTCTTTTATCCAATTTTCAACAATTTTATTTGTTTTCTCCTCTTCATTCTATTATATAGGAAGTAAGCACCTAAAGCCGCTAGTGCGAATGAAGTGATCTGGTAGGCAATTGGATGACTGTGTATGAACACAATGAAGTAATAGATCCCGAATATGCCTATTATTAGAAGTAGAATTGCCATTATAATTGGTATGGTGGTATATTTTAAATTCCGTTCGGGTATTGGCATTTCACCGCTCGGATAATAAATGAAAAGCGTATATATATTCCTGTTCATCCGAATAACAAGTAAATCAGCCACTTTTTGATATTAAGATTAATGGACTGGCGGGGATTTGAA
>JGI24721J44947_10003313_pt1 | contig 22775 bp, 35 predicted proteins | sample YelNatPaOPGAMG01_FD_44947 | JGI IMG/M metagenome (IMG submission 44947) | reverse complement strand
CGCGCGCTCTGATCGAGCAGGAGTTTTCACCCAAACCGGAAATTGACATCCCGGGAGAGGTTCTCGATATTTACAAGCTGTGGCGGCCCACGCCGCTCTATCGCGCGCGAAGGCTGGAGAAAGCGCTCGATACGCCGGCGCACATTTACTACAAATACGAGGGAGTCAGCCCGGCGGGCAGTCACAAACCCAACACCGCCGTAGCCCAGGCCTACTACAACAAACGCGAAGGCATCCGCCGGCTGGCCACGGAAACCGGCGCCGGTCAGTGGGGCAGTGCGCTGGCTCTGGCCTGCCGCATGTTCGAGATGGATTGCACCGTCTATATGGTGCGCGTGAGCTACGACCAGAAGCCCTACCGGCGCATGATCATGCAAACTTGGGGCGCGGAAGTCTACCCCAGCCCAGCGATCGCACCCACGCCGGCCGCGTTGTCCTCCAGTCCAACCCGGACTCTCCGGGCAGCCTCGGCATCGCGATCAGCGAAGCGGTGGAGGACGCGGCGACGCATCCCGACACGAATTATTCGTTGGGCAGCGTGCTCAATCACGTGCTGCTGCACCAGACCGTCATCGGCATCGAAGCGCGACAGCAGATGGCCCTGGCGGGCGAGCAGCCCGACGTGGTCATCGGTTGCTTCGGCGGCGGAAGCAACTTCGGCGGCATCGCGCTACCCTGGGTTCCAGACAAACTCGCGGGTCGCTCGCGCGTGCGCCTGATGGCGGTGGAACCTGCGGCCTGTCCGAGCCTCACGCGCGGCTTGTTTGCCTACGACTACGGCGATACTTCCAAGTTGACGCCGCTGCTGAAGATGTACACCCTCGGGCACGATTTTGTCCCGCCCGGCATCCACGCCGGCGGGCTGCGCTACCACGGCGCCTCGCCCCTGGCCAGTCATTTACTCGCTGAGGGCATCATCGAAGCGCGCGCCTACCCCCAGTTGACGGTCTTCGACGCCGCGGTTCAATTCGCGCGCACCGAAGGCATTCTGCCCGCCCCCGAATCGGCTCACGCTATTCGCGCTGCGGTGGACGAGGCTCTGGAGGCGCGCCAGGAAGGGCGTAAACGGGTCATCCTCTTCTGCCTGAGCGGGCACGGCCACTTCGACCTGTCAGCTTACGACAATTACCTGGCAGGCAAGCTGGCCGACTACTCCCATCCGGAGGAAGCGATCGCTCGTGCCATGGCGAAGTTGCCGAAGGTAGGCGCGGTCTGAAGCCTTCTCAGATCGTTTCTTCGAGCAGGGCCTCGAGGATACTGGGCGTGCCCTCCGCGGCTCGCTGCGCGTCAATGGCTTCCTGACAACGCACACAGTAGGCGGCCCAGGGCACGGCATCCAGTCGTTTCTTGGGAATGGGCTGTTCGCAGCTCAGGCAAATGCCGTACGTACCTTCTTCGATGCGGGCGAGCGCGGCGCGAATCTCGCGCAATTGCAGGGACTCGCGATCCAGCGTGTGGATCATGAGTTCTCGGTCGGCCGCCAGACGAACTTCGTCGAGCGCGTCGGCCGCTTTCTCGATGGTGATGCCGTCGCGCCGGCGCAATACGTCCAGCAGCTCGGCCTGGCGAGCTTCCAGCAAGGCGCGGTATTTCTCCAGCTCCTTCGCTTCCATAACAAACCCCTCCCGCTGGAAGGTCGTCCCGCTCCCCCGGGCCCCTCTGCTCCTGGGCGAGAGGGATGTTCTCCTTCCCGAGAATCTCTCTGTTTCGTTACTTATGACGCACCACCCGCGCGGGGCGTTTCCCGAGGCGGCGCGCCCGCGGCCCGGTTTCCACCACAGCGCCGGGTGCGCTCGGGAACCGCCTATAATGAATATCAGTGTGACGAATGGCAAACTCCACGAGCGGCTCCATACGGCGGATTGCTGTCATCGGAAATTACCTGCCCCGGCGATGCGGGATCGCGACCTTCACCACCGACCTGTGCGAATCCTTGGTGGCCGCAGATCCCGCTCTTTCCTGCTTTGCCATTCCGGTGAATGACACGCCGGAGGGATACCCTTACCCTCCGCGTGTCCGCTTCGAGATTGAACAGAACGAGCTTTCCTCTTACCAGCGCGCAGCCGACTTTCTGAACATCAACAACGTAGACCTGGTTTGCCTCCAGCACGAATACGGGATTTTCGGCGGGCCCGCGGGCAGCCATATCCTGGCGTTGCTTCGCGAGCTCCGTATGGCCGTGGTCACCACCCTGCACACCGTGCTGCGCGAGCCGGACGAGCACCAGCGCCGCGTCATGCTCGAGCTGGCCGAACGCTCNGACCGCCTGGTCGTCATGAGCAACCGCGCCGTCGAGTTCCTCCGCGAGATCTACGGCGTACCCGAAGAGAAAATTGACGTCATCCCCCACGGCATCCCCGACGTGCCCTTCGTGGATCCGAACTTCTACAAGGACCAGTTCGGCTTGCAGGGCAAGATCGTGGCCCTCACCTTCGGCCTGCTCTCGCCCAACAAAGGTATCGAGTACGTCATCCAGGCTCTCCCCGAGGTGCTCGAGCGCTTCCCCAACGTGGTTTACGTCGTGCTGGGCGCCACGCACCCCCATGTGCGTTTGCGCGAAGGCGAATCCTACCGTCTCTCGCTGGAGCGCCTGGCGCGGGCCTGCGGCGTGGCCGGGCACGTCATCTTTCACAATCGCTTCGTAAGCCTGGAGGAGCTGGTCGAGTTCATCGGAGCCGCCGACATCTACATCACCCCGTACTTGAATCCCGCGCAGATCGTTTCCGGAACCCTGGCTTACACCGTGGGCGCCGGCAAGGCCGTCATCTCCACGCCTTACTGGTACGCGGAAGAGCTGCTGGCTGACGGGCGCGGCGTGCTGGTTCCTTTCCGCGATTCCCACGCTCTGGCGGCCGCGATGATTCGGCTGCTCGAGGACGAGGCCGGACGTCACGCCATGCGCAAGCGGGCCTACCTGGCCGGTCGCGAAATGATCTGGCCGCGTGTCGCCGAACGCTACCTGGAGTGCTTCCAGCGCGCCCGCGAGCAGCGCAGTTATCGGCCACGACCCGCTTTCCAAGCCATCACGCTCAGCCAGCGGTCCGGCGAACTTCCCGAAATCAAAACCGATCACTTGCGTTCGCTCACCGACGACACGGGTTTGCTCCANCACGCCGTCTTCACCGTCCCCAACTATTCCGCCGGCTACACCACGGACGACAACGCGCGGGCGCTGGAGGCTGCAGTCCTGCTGGAAGAAAGCGGCGCCCGTCCACTGCCCGGCGAACGCTACCTGGCCTTCCTCTGGTANGCNTTCAATGCCGAGCGCGGGCGCTTCCACAACGAGCTTTCTTACGAGCGCCGCTGGCTGGACGAAGTCGGTTCGGAGGATTGCCACGGTCGGGCCCTGAGCGCACTGGGGTTGGTCTTGGGCCGTTCGCGCAACGCAGGCCTTCGAGGCCTCGCAGGCCGCCTGTTCGACATGGCCTTGCCCGCCGTGGTGAACTTCCGCAGCCCGCGAGCCTGCGCCTTCTGCCTGATCGGAATCCATCACTACCTGCGGCGCTTCCCTGGCGACCGCGCCGCCCAGAACGCCCGCGAGACGCTAGCGGCGCGATTAATGGAACTGTGGAAGAGCTATAGCGCCCCGGACTGGCCCTGGTTCGAGCCCATCCTCGCCTATTCCAACGCTAGCCTCCCTCACGGCTTGCTGCTGGCGGGCGAGGACATGGGCCGGCCGGACATGGTCCGCACGGCCTTGGAGGCCCTGAGCTGGCTGACGGAAGTCCAGCGAGCCGGGGGGAACCATTTCGTACCCATCGGCTCGAACGGGTTTTATCCGCGTGGCGGTACGCGCGCCCGGTTCGATCAGCAGCCCGTGGAAGCCCAGGTCACTGTCTCTGCGTGCCTGGCCGCGTGGCGGGTTACGGGGGACGAGCGCTGGAAGGAGGAAGCCCAGCGCGCCTTCGAGTGGTTCCTGGGGCGCAACGATCTCGGGCTGCCCCTCTACGACCCGGCCACCGGCGGATGCCGCGACGGTCTCCATCCCGACCGCGTGAACCAGAATGAGGGTGCCGAGTCCACCCTGGCCTTCCTGCTCTCGCTCCTCGAAATGCGAGAGGCCTTTGCGGTGATAGACGCGGGCAGCCACGCGCACCTGCGCGCGACCCAGCCTGCGGGTATCTCCATTTCCTGATCCATTGCGTCTTTATTTATATGAGCCTGCTGATCAACAAACACCACGAACAGCTCTTTGTTCGTCATCGTCGTAACCCTATTCTGGCAGCCTCGGACTGGCCCTATCCGGTGAATACCGTTTTTAACGCCGGGGCCACCCGGTTACCTGACGGGACGACTCTGTTGTTGTGCCGCGTGGAAGATCGGCGGGGGCATTCCCACTTCTGCGTCGCTCGCTCGGACGATGGCTACTCGGGCTGGCGCATCGATCCTCAACCTACCCTGATGCCCGACCCCGAGCATTACCCCGAAGAGCTCTGGGGAATCGAGGATCCCCGCATCACCTTCGTCCCCGAGCTCAACAAATACGTAGTCACTTACACCTCCTTTTCCGCCGGCGGCCCGGGCGTCTCGCTGGCCCTGACCGAAGACTTCCGTCACTTCGAGCGGTACGGCGTCGTCATGCCCCCGGAGGACAAAGATGCGGCGCTGCTGCCGCGGCGCATCGGCGGCCACTGGGCCCTCATCCATCGTCCCGTCACCACCTGGGAGCGCACCGGGCACATGTGGATCTCGTATTCACCGGACCTGCGGCACTGGGGCAGTCACAAACTGATCCTTCGCGCCAGGCGAGGTGGATGGTGGGATGCCAACAAGATCGGTTTGTCGCCGCCCCCGATCGAGACGCCTGAGGGCTGGCTCGTGATCTACCATGGCGTCCGGCAAACAGCTTCCGGCTGTCTGTACCGGCTGGGACTGGCGCTATTTGCTTTAGAGACGCCGGAACGCTGCCTGCTGCGCGGCGACGACTGGATCTTCGGCCCCGAGGAACCTTACGAACGCTACGGCGACGTGCCCAACGTGGTGTTCCCCTGCGGATACACCATCGGAGATGACGGGGATACGATCAACCTCTACTACGGCGCCGCCGACAGTTGCATCGCCCTGGCCACGGGCAGGATCAGCGCCCTGCTGGACTGGCTGCATCGCCGCGGGCGGCCCGACTATGGCGACCAGCGCTGAGGTACCTGAGAGCAGCCGGCCGGTTCCGGCCGGCTGCCTGATCACGAGGGATTAACGCCCGCCCTGCTCTTCTTCGTCGGGCTCCCTTCCTTCACGGATCCGGCGGAGCCGTTCCTCACGACGCCTGGCGCGTTCGGCTGCCCGCTTGACGAGCTGGGAGCCTACCAGTTCCAGCATCGCCTGCTCGGCCCCATCACCCCGGCGCGGTCCCAGGCGCACGATTCGGCAGTAACCGCCTTGCCTCTGTCCGAAGCGCGCTCCCAGCGTGTCGAAGAGCTTCTTGACGGCCGCCGGCGTTTTCAGGAAAGCCGCGGCCAGCCGGCGGGCGTGCAAGGTGTCGCGTTTGGCCAGCGTGATCATCTTGTCCACCAGCGGCTTGGCAGCCTTCGCCTTGGTGACGGTCGTAATGACCCGCTCCTGTTCAATCACGCTGGTGACCAGGTTGCGCAAGAGCATGTAGCGGGCGTCAATGGGTCGGCCCAGTTTGTAACCGGCTCGCTTGTGTCGCATGGCTCACCCCCTACTCGCTGGTTGCGCCAGCCTCGGGCGCACCCGAGGTTTCCTCCCGAGCCTCGGCCGCGGGCGGGGCCGCCGCGCGCGCAGGCTCCTGCGCCCCGGCTTGGGCCGCAGGCAGGATCAGGCGGCCCTGGGCGTCGAACTTCATGCCGAACTGCAAGCCGAAGCCGCGCAGAACCTCCTTGAGCTCGTTCAGGGACTTGCGGCCGAAGTTCTTGGTGCGCAGCATCTCGGCTTCGGTCTTCTGTACCAGGTCGCGGATAGTCTGGATGCCGGCGTTCTTCAGGCAGTTGTATGCGCGCACGCTGAGCTCGAGTTCGTCCACCGAGCGGTTGAGAATCTCCTCGAGCCGGTCCGCCGCGCGCTCGGCAGGCTCCTCGACCGCCTCGGGCACTTCCTCGAAGTTGATGAAGATNGTCATGTGATCCCGCANCAGCTTGGCCGCCTGAGCGATCGCGTCCTGGGGAGAGATAGCGCCGTTGGTCCANACCTCCAGCGTGAGCTTGTCGTAGTCGGTGATCTGGCCGAGTCGCGCGTTTTCCACGTAGAAGTTGACCTTGCGCACGGGCGAGTGGACCGAGTCAATGGGGATGAAGCCCAGCGGCAGGTCCTCGTCAAAGTTGCGCTCGGCGCTGACGTAACCGCGCCCACGCTTGATGCGCATGTCCACGTACAGCTTGCCGCCATCGCTCACCGTGGCGATGTGGATGGAGCGGTCGAGCACCTCGACGTCCGGGTCGGTCTCGATGTGACCGCTGAGCACCTCCCCCGGCTGATCCACGCGAATGCGCGCCGTGCGCACTCCGTCGCCGGTCATCTTCAGCGGCACCTGTTTGAGGTTCAGGATGACGTCGGTGGCGTCCTCGACCACGCCGGGGATCGGGCTGAACTCGTGGAGCACCCCCTCGATCCGCACGGCAGTGATCGCCGCTCCCTCGATGGAACTGAGCAGGATTCGCCGCAGGCTGTTGCCGATCGTCGTGCCCCAGCCGCGCTCGAAGGGCTGGGCGGTGAACATTCCGTAGCGATCCGTCAGCGTCTCGGTATTGGCGACCAGCCTCTTGGGTTTCTGAAAGCCCCTGTACATAAATCCGATTTCCTCCTGCCGGGCACCCTGTGGCCCGGCTGCACCCAGCCTACTTGGAGTACAGCTCGACGATGAGCCGCTCATTGACCTGAATGTTCATCAGGTCCTCCTTGGTGGGCAGCGCGATCACCCGACCGCGCATGGCCTCGCGGTCCACCTCCAGCCAGTTGGGCACAGGCGCATGGGCCGTGGCGTCGCGCGCCGCCAGGATCGTCGGGTTGTTGCGGCTCTTCTCACGCACTTCGATCACATCGTTGACCCGCGTGAGGTACGACGGGATGTTGACGCGGCGCCCGTTGACCATGATGTGGCCATGCCGCACGAGTTGTCGGCACTGGGCCCGGCTGGTGCCCAGTCCCATGCGGTAGACCACATTGTCCAGGCGACGCTCCAACAGGCTGAGCAGATTCTCGCCCGTCGGCCCCTTCATGCGGGCCGCTTTCTCGAACAGGTTGCGGAATTGCCGCTCCAGCAAGCCGTAAATGCGCTTGAGCTTCTGTTTCTCGCGGAGCTGCAATCCGTAACCGACGAGTTTGGGCTTGCGCTCGCGCCCGTGCTGACCGGGCGGGAAGTTGCGCCGCTCGATGGCGCACTTCTCGCTATGGCAGCGCTCGCCCTTCAGGAACAACTTGACTCCTTCGCGCCGGCATAGCCGGCAAACCGGACCGAGGTAACGCGCCACGGTTCTTTTAACCTCCTCAACGAATTCGGCCGGTGCAGTTTACAGCCCTCGCGGGCCTTCCTCCTGCTTGCCTGCCTGTCATCACCATCAAACTCGTCGCCGCTTGGGCGGCCGGCAACCGTTGTGCGGGATGGGAGTGACGTCCTTGATCGCCTTGATCTCCAGACCTGCCGAAGCCAGCGTGCGGATGGCGGACTCGCGTCCCGCACCCGGCCCGCTCACCCGGACTTCTACCTGCCGCATGCCGGCTTCCTTGGCCTTGGTCGCCGCAGCCAGCGCCGCCTGCTGGGCCGCGTACGGCGTCCCCTTGCGCGAGCCTTTGAACCCCACCGATCCCGCGCTCGCCCAGCAAACCGTGTTGCCGGCCGGATCGGTCACCGTCACGATCGTGTTGTTGAACGTGGCCTGGATGTGCACGATGCCCACCGGCACGTTCTTCTTTTCGCGCTTCTTGAAGGTCTTCTTCTTGGTGGTCTTGGCTGCTGTTTTGGCCATCTCTGCTTAACCCGCCCCGGAATCAGGTCTTGCCTGCCCGTTTCTTGTTGGCTATGGTGCCGCGACGCGGGCCCTTGCGCGTCCGCGCGTTNGTGTGCGTGCGCTGGCCCCGGACGGGCAGTCCCAGCCGGTGGCGCAAACCGCGGTAGGAGCCGATCTCGATCAGCCGCTTGATGTTCATGGCGACCTCCTTGCGCAGGTCGCCCTCCACCGCACCTTCCTGCTCGATGATCATGCGGATGCGGTTGATCTCATCCTCGGTCAGGTCCGCCACCTTCTTGTTCGGGTCCACGCCCGCCCGGTAAAGGATCGAGTTCGAGCGCGACCGCCCAATGCCGTAGATGTAGGTCAGCGCGATCTCGATCCGCTTGCGTGGCGGCAAATCCACACCTGCTATGCGCGCCATGGCACCTCCTTTACCCCTGACGCTGTTTGTGCTTGGGGTTTTCGCAGATGACCCGGACTACGCCTTTGCGCCGGATCACCTTGCATTTGTCGCATATTCTCTTTACCGAAGCTCGAACTTTCATCTTTGCCTCCCGCAGCCCGATCACAGCGGCCCGCCGCCCGGCTCCAACAATTCTGTGATCCGGCCGCGCGTCGGATCATGCGGTGAAAGCTCCACCCGCACTCGGTCGCCCGGGCGCAGACGCACGAAATTGCGCCGCGTGGCTGGCGCTGCGTGCGCCAGAACCNACTGACGATGTTCCGTTTCCACGCGATAGGTGGCTCGGGGAAGCAACTCCACCACTCGCGCCACCACCGCGCCGCTTTTTCGCCCGGCATCCTCACCGGACATGGGGCGCCTCCTCAGGCCGCGTCAACACCCACGGCCCGTTGGCCGTCACTGCCACGCAGTGCTCGAAGTGCGCCGCATAGGAACCGTCTCGCGTGACCGCGGTCCAGCGATCCGGGCGCAACGCCACTTCCGCCCTTCCCGCCGCCACCATCGGCTCGATCGCCAGCACCATGCCTTCTTTCAACCGCGGGTTCTCGTTCCGGCGATCCACGTAGTTGGGCACCTGCGGCTCCTCGTGCAGGCGCGTCCCGATGCCGTGCCCCACGTAGTCCCGCACCACNGAAAACCCTGCGGCCGTAACGTGCCGCTCGATCGTGGCGCTGATATCCAGCAGACGGTTTCCCTGGCGCACCTTTTCGATGGCCAGCTCGAGCGCCTCCCGCGTCACCCGCAGCAAGCGCTCCGCCTCCGGACTGATCCGGCCCACCGGAACCGTGATGGCTGAATCCCCGTAATAGCCTTCCAGCTCGACGCCCGTGTCAATGGAGACGATGTCGCCTTCCTTAAGCACCCGTTTCGCCGAAGGCATGCCGTGCACGATCTCTTCGTTAACCGACGTGCACAGCACGTAAGGATACTGGCGTCCCACGGCCGGCACGTAGTATCCCTTGAATGCCGGGCGCGCGCCCGCATCCAGGATCATCCGTTCGGCCGCCACCTCCAGATCCATCGTGGTAACGCCCGGCTGAACCATCGCCTCCAGCTCTTTCAGTACCCGCCACACCAGCAGGCCCGCCCGCCGCATCTTCTCCAGTTCCGCCGCCGTCTTGCGTACGATCATGCCTGACGGAGCAGCGCCAGGATGCGCTGCGCAATCTCCTCGGGCGCGCCCTGGTCGCCGGAAACCTCGAAGAAACGGGCCGCTTTCCTGCGGTAGTAATCCAGCAGCGGCAGCGTCTGCCGTTCATAGGCTTCCAGCCGCTGCCTGATCACCGGTTCCGTATCGTCCGCCCGCGTCACCAGCGGCGTACCATCGCGATCGCAACGCTCATCCTCGCGCGGGGGATTGGTGATCAGGTTATAGGATGCGCCGCAGGCAGGGCACTGCCGCCGTGCGGTAATCCGGGCGACAATTACATTGTAATCCACCGTGAGATTCACCACCACCGGGCGCAGACCTCGCTGCTCCAGCACGCCGGCCAGAAACTCCGCCTGCGCTGTCGTGCGCGGATAGCCGTCCAGAATGCAGCCCCGGGCGCAATCCGGCTGCGCCAGGCGCTGCTCCATGATTTCGTTCACCAGTTCATCGGGCACGAGATCGCCGCGGCTCATGATCGCCTGGACGCGCCGCCCCAGTTCGGTCCCCGCGGCCACCTGCTCGCGCAGAATGTCGCCCGTGGAAATATGGGGAATCCCGAGGCGCTCCGCCAGTAACACTGCTTGCGTACCCTTGCCCGAGCCCGGCGGTCCCAGGAATATAAGTGCATCGCTCATGGTTCAGAAAACCGTCCGGCGGCCGCGAATGCGCCCGGCTCGCGGCGTGAAGCCTTCGTAATGCCGCATGATGAGCTGGGCCTCGATCTGGTTGATCGTGTCCATGGCCACGCCGACCACGATCAGCAGCGACGTGCCGCCGAAGTAAAACGAAACGCCAAGTCCGTCCAGCAGCCAGCGCGGGAAGTACGTGTCAATCCAGTTGCCAATCAGTGGCAGGTGTTGCAGCTTGATTCCCGAAATCATGATTTCGGGAATCAGGGAAAGCACGGAAAGATAAAGGCCACCGACCACCGTGATCCTGGTAAGGATCTGGTTGATGTACTCGGCGGTCTGCCGCCCCGGCCGAATGCCGGGGATGAATCCCCCGTAGCGCCGCATGTTNTCGGCTGCTTCATTCGGGTTGAAAATAATNGACACGTAGAAGAAGCAGAAGAACATGATGCCCGCCACGTAAAGCAATGCATACAAGGGCTCGCCGTGGCGGATCGCGCCCAGCATGGCGCTCAGCCAGGGATTGTTCTTGACGGCGGGCANCAANGCCAGCGTCTGCGGGAACGTCAGCACGGAGCTGGCAAAAATCACCGGNATCACGCCGCCTGCGTTGACCTTCAAGGGCAGATGCGTGGACTGGCCGCCCATCAGCCGCCGCCCCACCACNCGCCGCGCGTACTGCACCGGNATGCGCCGCTCGCCCCGCTCCACGAGCACGATAAAGGCCACCACCGCCAGCATCAGNAGCANGATAATGATCAACTGGAACGCGCTCCACTGCCGCGTCACGAANACNTGGGTGTAAATCTCGGCGACGGCCCGCGGCAGCCCCACCACGATGCCGGTGAAAATGATCAGCGACATCCCGTTGCCGATGCCCCGTTCCGAGATCTGCTCGCCCAGCCACATGATGAACGTGGTGCCCGTGGTGAGGGTGAGCATCGTCATCAGGATGAAGCCGATNCCGGGGTTGAGCACGAAACCGCCTTCCGAGTTCATCAGCGCCGTGGCGATCCCGAACGACTGCATGGCCGAAAGCCCGATCGTCAGGTAGCGCGTCCACTGCGTGATCTTGCGACGTCCCAGCTCGCCCTCTTTCTGGAGTCGCTCCAGCGTCGGGATCACCACCGTCAGCAACTGCAGGATGATGGAGGCGGTAATGTAGGGCATGATGCCGAGGGCGAAGATCGTCAGCCGCCGGAACATGCCCCCCGAGAACAGGTCAATGAACCCGAAGACGGTGCCCTGATTCTGCTGGAAAAACTGCTCGAGGCGAATGGCGTTGATGCCCGGCGTGGGGATGTGGCCGCCCAGGCGGTACACCGCCAGCAGGGCGAGGGTAAACAGAACCCGGTTCCGCAGGTCCGGGATCCGGAAAATGTTGGCGACCGCCTCGAAAAACTTCTGCATGCTCTCCCGCCCCCGCTAGCCGCGGCCAGGCTCGATGATTTCCGCCGTTCCTCCGGCCGCCTGGATCTTCTCCAGCGCGGATTTGGAGAACGAGTGGGCGCGCACATGGATCGGCCGCGTCAGCTCGCCGTGACCCAGCACCTTCAGGCCGTCGCCCAGCTTGCGAATCACTCGCCGCTCGAGCAGAATCTCCGGCGTAAAGGTGTCTCCCTCGAGCTGCTCCAGGCGTCCCACGTTGACGATGGCGTACTCTTTCTTGAAAATGTTGGTGAATCCCCGCTTGGGCAGGCGGCGATGGAAAGGCATCTGGCCGCCTTCGAAGCCGCGCATCTGGCGGAAGCCGCTGATGGACCTCTGGCCCTTGGTGCCGCGGCCCGCCGTCTTGCCGTGCCCGCTGCCCATGCCACGGCCTACCCGCTTGGGCGCATGCTTCTGCCCCGGGGGAGGTTTCAATTGGCTCAAATTCATCGTCGTCTCCTCGCCGGCCTACTCCACGATCTGGACCAGATGCGGGATCTTGCGGATCATGCCCCGGATCGCGGGCGTGTCCACCCGCTCCACTACCTGGTTAAGCCTTCGCAGGCCCAACCCCCGCACGATCTGGCGGTGCTTTTCCGGCCTGCCAATCAGGCTTCGAACCAGCTTGATCCGGATCGTCCTGCGCTCCTGCATCGGCCANCCTCCTGCTAGAGCTTTTCGGGCGACACCCCGCGCNTCTCGGCTACCTGATCACGGTCGCGAAGCTGCATCAGCGCGTCCATGGTGGCCCGCACGACATTGTGCGGGTTGCGCGAGCCGATGCACTTGGTGGCCACGTTGGCGATGCCGGCCGCTTCCATCATCGCGCGGACCACGGCGCCTGCGATCACGCCGCTGCCCTCGGGCGCCGGCTTCAGCAGCACCTCCCCGGCCCCGAAATGGCCCACCACCGCGTGCGGGATCGTATAACCCTTGACGTTGATTTTGTACAGGTTCTTCTTGGCCGCTTCGATCGCTTTCTTGATCGCGGCCGGAACTTCCCGCGCTTTGCCCGTGGCGAAGCCCACCACTTTGGCCTCGGGATCGCCAACGACCACCAGGGCCGAGAAGCTCAGGTTCTTGCCGCCCTTGACGACCTTGGTCACGCGGTTGATCGAAACCACGTACTCCTTGAGGTTCAGGCCCTGAGGATCTACCGGTCGGATTCTGGGTACGGCTGCCATAGCGTCAAAACTCCAGTCCGGCTTCGCGCGCCGCTTCGGCCAGGGCCTTCACCCGGCCGTGGTAACGATAACCACCGCGATCGAACACCACCTTGCGAATCCCCTTGGCCAGAGCCCGCTCGGCGATCAGCCGCCCCACCTCGCGAGCGCCGGCAACGTTGCCTCCTGAAATCGTGCGGCCTTTCTCCAGCGAGGACGCCGCCGCCAGCGTGTGCCCGCGGGTATCGTCAATCACCTGGGCATAGATGTGCCTCAGACTGCGGAACACGCACAAGCGAGGCCGCTCCGGCGTCCCTCGTACCTTCTTGCGAATCCGGCGGTGTATGCGAAGACGCCGCTCGTTCCTGGGAACTTTCTGGATCATTTGCCACCAGCTCCGGTCTTGCCCACCTTCTTGATCAGCTTCTCGTCGCTGTAACGGATGCCTTTCTGTTTGTACGGATCAGGCGGGCGNAGGGCGCGCAGGTTCGCGGCCACCTGGCCNACCAGTTGTTTGTCGGCGCCGCTGATGACGATGTGGGTTTGCTTGTCCACCCTGGCTTCGATTCCCTGCGGCAAAACGAACTCGATGGGGTGCGAGTAACCCAGGTTGAGGATCAGCACCCGCCCGCGCTGCTCGGCGCGATAGCCGATGCCCACGATGTCCAGCTCGCGCACGAACCCTTTGGAAACTCCTTCCACGGCATTCGCGGCCAGTGCGCGCGTCAGGCCGTGAAGCGCTGCGTAACGATCCCCCTCCCGGTGCACGAGCAACTGNCCATCCTGCTGCTCCACCCGGATCCCTTCCGGGATGGGCACGGTCAGCCGNCCCTTGGGTCCCTCCACCACCAGCTCGGGGCCGATGCTGACCTTCACCCCCGGGGGAATCGGAATAGGTTTTTTACCGATTCTGGACATGACTGGCTCACTCCGCCTGCCACCTGCTGTTCACTCGACCACGCACAGCAGCTCNCCTCCCACGCCCTCGCGGCGAGCNTGCTTGCCGGTCATCACGCCTTTGGACGTGCTCAGGATCGAGATTCCCATCCCGCCCAGCACGGGCTTGATCTCGTCCCGGCTCACATAGATGCGGCAACCGGGCCGGGACACGCGCTTGAGGTCCGTGATCACCGGCCGGTTGTTGTGATACTTGAGATAAATCTTGATGGTCTTCTTCGCCCCTTCCTCGGCTACCTTGTAGTTAAGAATGTAGCCTTCCTCCTTGAGCACGCGCGCGATCTCGATCTTCAGCCGCGAAGCGGGTATGTCCACCTTGGGATGGCGCGCCCGCACGGCATTGCGGATGCGCGTGAGCATGTCCGCAATCACATCGGTTGGCATGCGATCTTCTCTCCTACCAACTGGCTTTGATCACGCCAGGAATCTCGCCGGCCAGGGCCAGCTCGCGGAAGCAAATGCGGCAAAGCTGGAACTTGCGCANGTAACCGCGCGGACGCCCGCAACGCCAGCAGCGGTTGCGGTGCCGGCAGCGCAGCTTGGGAATGCCTTTTTTCTTGGCTTCCGCCAGCTTCCTGTCCTTGGCGATCTTGGCTACCGTAGCCATAGCGTCTGAATCCCTCCTGCCTGCCTCACTGCCGGAACGGCATGCCGAGGTGCTTGAGCAGCGCCAGCCCCTCGGCGTCGGTCCGGGCTGTCGTCGTNATGGTGATGTTCATACCTTTGANCTTGTCCACCTTGTTGTAGTCAATCTCCGGAAACACGAGCTGGTCGCGCAGCCCCAGCGTGTAATTGCCGCGACCGTCAAAGCTCTTGGTGGAGAGGCCGCGAAAGTCGCGCACGCGCGGAAGCGCGATGTTCATCAGCCGATCGAGAAACTCGTACATGCGGTCGCCGCGCAGCGTCACCATGCAGCCGATGGTCATGCCCGCGCGCAGCTTGAAGGCNGCGATGGACNTGCGGGCCTTGGTCACCACCGGCCGCTGTCCCGTGATCAGCGCCAGTTCCTGCACGGCGCTGTCCATCAGCTTGGGGTTCTGGCTGGCCTCGCCCAGGCCGATATTGATGGTGATCTTCTCCAGCCGGGGCACGGCCATGGGGTTCTTGTAGCCGAACTCCTTCATCAGCGCCGGAACCACCGTCGTGCGATAGTACTCCTTCAGCCTGGCAGCCATTTCTCAAGCCCTCTTGTCCAGCGACCCGCCGCACTTGCGGCAAATGCGGGTCCGACGCGTCTTGCCGCCCACTTCCTCCACCTTGCTGCCAATTCGCGTCGGCCCGCAACTGGGGCATACGATCATCACGTTGGAGACGTGGATGGAGGCCTCGGTCTCCACGATGCCGCCCTTGATGCCGCGCGCCGGGTTGCGCCGTACGTGTTTCTTGACCAGCATCACGCCCTCCACCCACACCCGGCCCCGCCGCCGGTCCACTTTGAGGATCCGGCCCCGCTTGCCCCGGTCCCGCCCGGCGATCACCTCGACCAGATCGTCCCTGCGCAGCCTGATGCGCAGCGGTTTCTCGAGGGCCTTGCTCCGCGCCATTACAACACCTCCGGGGCCAGCGACACAATCTTCATGAACCGCTTCTCGCGCAGCTCACGCGCCACCGGCCCGAAGACGCGCGTGCCGATCGGTTCGCCGTCCTGGTTAATGAGCACAGCGGCGTTGGAATCGAACCGGATGTAGGTGCCGTCCTTGCGNCGCGTCTCCTTGCGCATGCGCACGATGACNCACCGCACAACCTTCCCCTTCTTGATGGGCGAATCCGGCGTCGCTTCCTTGACGCTGGCGGTGACCACGTCGCCCAGGCCAGCCCGCAAGCCCTTGTCACCGCCCTCCGGCAGGATGCACTGGAGCTTGCGGGCTCCGCTGTTGTCGGCCACCTCCAGGATGGTTCGCATTCCGATCATGGCCTTCTCCTCAACTCGTCAATTCCTCGGTCGGCTCCACTGGCTCTACCATCTCGGGCAGAGCCGCGCGCCGAATCACCTCAACCAGGCGCCAGCGCTTGAGCCGGCTCAGCGGGCGGGATTCGACGATGCGCACCACATCGCCTACCCGCGCCACCTCTTCCTCGTCATGGGCGTAGAACTTCTTGCGCCGCGCCACCACCTTCTTGTAAAGCGGGTGCGGAGCCCGGCGCTCGACCTCGACCACGATGGTCTTGCGCATCTTGGTCGAGACGACCACGCCCACCTTCTCCTGCTTGTGCCCTCGCTTGGGCGCCTCCGCTGCCGCCTGTGCTTCCATTGCCGGTTCGCTCATGGCTCAGTTCCCAGCCTCCTTGGCCGCGGCCAGCTCGCGCTCGCGCAAAATCGTCAGCACCCGGGCGCGGTCCTTCTTGAGCGCCCGGTACTTCTTGAGCGCCTCCCCCTGGCCCATGGAAAGCTGGAAGCGCAGATGGAACAACTGCTCGTTGATTTCCTGCAACTGGCTCCGCAGTTGTTTGTCGTCGAGATCGCGAAACTTGGCCGCTTTCATGCTCGCTCCTCCTCAGCTCACGCCCGGGCGGGCAATGAACTTGGTGGCGATAGGCAGCTTGTGAGCCGCCAGGCGCAGCGCCTCCTCGGCCCGCTCCCGGGGAACTCCTTCCATCTCGAAGAGCACGCGTCCCGGGCGCACCACCGCCACCCAGCCCTCGGGCGACCCCTTGCCCTTCCCCATGCGGCTTTCCTGGGGCTTCTTGGTGATCGGCTTGTCGGGGAAGATCCGGATCCACAGCTTGCCACCGCGCTTGATGAAACGCGTGATGGCGATGCGCGCCGCCTCGATCTGCCGGTCCGTCACCCAGGCGCACTCCAGCGCCTTCAGGCCGAAATCGCCGAAGGCCAGCGAGTTGCCCCGCCAGGCCAGACCCTTCATGCGGCCGCGCTGCTGCTTGCGGTACTTGACTTTTTTCGGCATCAACGGCATGGCTCAGCTCTCCTGCGACGGCTTGTCAGCTTCCGGTGGCGGCGCCGTTTCCTCTTTGGCTTCTTTGGCTTCCTGCTTCCAGGCCGGCTGCGGCGGCGCCAAAGGCGGCGTGACCGGCGGGCGGACGGGCGCCGTGGCCTCCGGTGGCGGAGTCGGCGGCACAGGCGGCGCCGGAGCCTCAGTGGGCGCCGGTCGCGGAGCCGGCTCGCGGCGCGGACGCGGCAACCGCCGCGGTTCCGGTTCGGTCAAGGCCTTGCGCGCGAACGGCTCCAGGATCTCGCCCTTGTAAATCCAGCACTTGACCCCGATCACGCCGTACGTGGTGAAGGCCTCGGAAAAACCGTAATCTATGTCCGCCCGCAGCGTCTGCAAGGGCAACTGGCCTTGCAGGTACCATTCGCTGCGCGCGATCTCGGCCCCGTTCAGGCGGCCGGAAACCTTCACCTTGATTCCCTTGCAGCCGAACCGCAGCGCGGAATCCACCGCCTTTCGCATGGCCCGCCGGAAAGCGACCCGCTTTTCCAGTTGCAAGGCGATGGACTCGGCCACCAACTGCGCATCCAGCTCCGGCCGCGGCACTTCCTGAATGTCAATGAAGACCTCGCGGCCGGTCTTCTGCGTCAGATCCTGCTTGAGCTTTTCGATCTCCGCGCCCTTGCGCCCGATGATCAGGCCGGGGCGCGAGGCACGGATCGTGATGCGAATCTTGTTGCCCGGCCGATCCACCTCGACCGAGCTCACGCCGGCGGGTTTGAAGCGCTCGCGCAGAAGATCCTTCAGCTCCAGGTCCTCCCGGAGCAGCCTGGCGTAATCATGCTCGGCGTACCAGCGCGAACGCCAGGTCTTGGTGTAACCCAACCGGAAACCGTACGGGTGAGTTTTCTGCCCCATCAGTCCTCAGCCTCCGCCACCGTCACGGCGATATGGGAATAGCGGCGCTGGTAAAGGTGCGCACGCCCCATGGGAGCAGGTCGAATCCTCTTCAAACGGGGTCCTTCGTTCACGTAAGCTTCCTTGACCACCAACTTGTCCACGTCCACATCCGCGGCCTTCTGTTCGGCATTGGCGATGGCCGAGCGCAACACTTTCTCGACGATGGGAGCGACGCGCTTGTTGGTCATGCGCAAAATGGTCAATGCCTCCCCGGCCTTGCGGCCGCGGATCAGATCCACCACCAGCCGCGCCTTGCGCGGAGAAACCCGAATGTACCTGGCTTCCGCTCTGGCCTCCATCTCGCTACCTCCCCGTCATGCCGGCTTGGCCGTTTTCTCACCCTTGCCACCGTGGCCGCGGAAGGTCCGCGTGGGCGCGAATTCCCCGAGTTTGTGGCCCACCATCTGCTCGGTGATGTAAACCGGAATGAACTTCTTGCCGTTGTGCACCGCGATGGTATGGCCTACGAACTCGGGGATGATCGTGGAGCGCCGCGACCAGGTGCGGATGACCTTCTTTTCGTTACGCTCGTTCAACTGCCGGATCTTTTCCAGCAGGTGGTCATCCACGAACGGTCCTTTCTTCAGCGAACGGCCCATTTACTTCCTCCGGCTCACGATGAACTTGTCGGTGCGCTTGTTGCGCCGGGTCTTGTAGCCGCGAGTGGGCTGACCCCAGGGCGTCACCGGAGTGCGGCCCTCCGAAGCCTTGCCTTCGCCGCCGCCGTGCGGGTGATCCACGGGGTTCATCGAGGCGCCGCGATTGTGCGGGCGCCGCCCCAGCCAGCGGCTCCGCCCGGCCTTGCCCAGCGTCACGTTCTCGTGGTCCACGTTGCCCACCTGGCCGATCGTGGCCATGCAGTCCAGGTGAATCTTGCGAACCTCGCCCGAAGGCAACTTCACCAGCGCATAGTCCTCTTCCTTGGACAGCAGTTGCGCCGCCGTGCCCGCCGAGCGGACCAGTTGACCGCCCTTGCCCGGACGCAGCTCGATGTTGTGAATCAGCGTGCCTGGCGGAATGTTGCGCAGCGGCAGGGCGTTGCCCACCAGGATGTCGGCATCCGGGCCGGACATCACGGTTTGCCCCACCTGCAATCCCAGCGGATGCAGGATGTAGCGCTTCTCGCCGTCGGCGTAGTGCAGCAAGGCGATGCGCGCCGAGCGGTTGGGATCGTACTCGATCGCCGCGACCCGCGCCGGCACGCCGATCTTGTCCCGCTTGAAATCAATGATCCGGTAGCAGCGCTTGTGCCCGCCACCGCGGAACCAGGAGGTGATCTCTCCCAGATTGTTGCGCCCGCCAGACTTCTTCAGTCCTACCGTCAGCGACTTCTCGGGCCGCTCCTTGGTGATCTCCTCCTTCGTGAGCACGGTCATGAACCGGCGCGAAGGAGTGTAGGGGCGATATCCCTTGATCCCCATCTCACACCTCCAGGTACTCGGGCATCTTTTGCCCGGCCTTGAGCTTCACGTACGCCTTCTTCCACTCCGGCCGGTAGCCCTCAAAGCGGCCGCGGCGGCGCAGCTTGCCCGGGACCACGATGGTCCGCACGTCCTCCACCTGCACCTTGAAGATCTTCTCCACCGCCGCGCGAATCTGGCTCTTGTTGGCGTTGACCGGGACCTCGAAGCACAGGGTACGCTCGGCTTCCTTCTTGGCCAGCGCCTTCTCGGTCACTACCGGACGTCGAATGATCTCGTAGAGGTTCATGGCTTCAGGCCCTCGGAAAGTTTCTTCGCCGCAGCTTCCGACAGCAGCACCTGCTGGTGTCCAAGCAGGTCGTAGGTGGTCAGCTCGCGGCTGCTCACCAGGGTCACTCCCGGCAGATTGCGCGAACCCAGGATCAGGTTCCGGTTGTTGTCGTTATCCACCAGCAAAACCGTCTTGGCGGCCTGGAGCCGCTCCAGAACCGCCTTCATGGTCCGCGTCTTGTGGTCCGGGAGGTCGAACGAGCGGATCACTTTCAGTTCGCCGTCGCGCAGCTTGGCGGAAAGAGCCGAACGCAGGGCGCCCAGCAACATCTTGCGGGGCAGACGGTAGCTGTAGTCCCGGGGAACCGGCCCGTGGACCGTGCCGCCGTGTCGCCACAGCGGCGAGCGGATCGAGCCGTGCCGCGCCCGCCCCGTGCCTTTCTGACGCCAGGGCTTGCGGCCGCCGCCGGAGACCTCGCCCCGCGTCTTGGTTTTGTGGGTACCGCGGCGCTGGCAAGCCAGGTAGTGCCGCACCGCCTCGTACAGCAAGTGCTCGTTGACCTCAGCGGCAAACACCTCGTCGGCCAGCTCCAGCTCCCCGACCTTTTGATTGTTCAAATCAAAGACATCCACCACCGGCATGGCGTCACCTCTTGGCGCGGCGTACAATGACGTAGCCGCCGCTGGGTCCGGGCACGGCCCCTTTCACCACCAGGAGGTTGTCCTCGGGATGGACCTCAATGACCTCCAGTTGCGGACCGTCACCCGCTGGTTGCCCATGTGGCCGGCCATGCGCATGCCCGGCCACACGCGCGACGGGAAGCTCGAAGCCCCGATCGAGCCCGGCGCACGGTGGAACATGGAGCCATGCGTGGCCGGACCGCCGCGGAAATGATGCCGCTTGACAAAGCCGGCAAAGCCGCGGCCCTTGCTGATACCCGTGACATCCACNCGGTCGGAGGGCCGGAACTGATCCACCAGAATGCGATCGCCCGGCTTGTAGTCCGGGTCGCCCGGCCGCAGCCGGATCTCGCGCAAAAAGCGGATGCCGTCCACCCCGGCCTTGGCCAGGTGCCCCTTCATCGGCTTGTTGATCCGGGAACTCTTGACGTACTCCAGCAGGCCGAGCTGGATGGCGTCGTAGCCGTCGCGCAGCGGCGTTTTGCGCTGCACGACGACGCACGGTCCGGCCTTGATCAAAGTGACCGGGANCACCTGCCCGTCCGGCCGGAAGACCTGTGTCATGCCGATCTTTTTGCCGAGGATTCCTGGGATCATCTCTTAGCCGGGGACGCGGATCCCTCGCCCGCCCGCCTCAACGGCGACCGTGTCTTCGGGGATCCTGGGGCCCCGCCTCCTCTCATTTCCTTTCCCTGCCGAAAGCTTTGATCTCCACGTCCACGCCCGCGGGCAGATCGAGCCGCATCAGCGCGTCCACGGTTTCCTGTTTGGGATCCAGGATGTCAATCAGACGCTTGTGCGTGCGGATCTCGAACTGCTCGCGCGACTTCTTGTCCACGTGCGGCGACCGGTTGACGGTGAAGCGNCTGATCTCNGTGGGCAGGGGGATCGGTCCCGACACCTGCGCCCCGGTATCCTTCGCCGTCTTCACGATCTCGCTCGTGGACTGNTCCAGGATCCGGTGATCGTAAGCTTTCAGNCGAATNCGAATGCGCTCTTTCATCGCCGTGGTATCCCGTCCTCACTCCAGGATGTCGGTGACGGTGCCGGCGCCCACGGTGCGCCCGCCCTCGCGGATGGCGAAACGCAAACCCTTCTCCATCGCCACCGGGCTGATCAGCTCCACCTCCAGGTTCACGTTGTCGCCCGGCATCACCATCTCCACCCCCTCGGGCAGCTTCACCGTCCCCGTCACATCCGTGGTCCGGAAGTAAAACTGCGGACGATAGCCCGTGAAGAACGGCGTGTGCCGACCGCCTTCCTCCTTGCTCAGCACGTAAACCTCGCCCCGGAACCGACGGTGCGGCGTGATGGAACCCGGCTTGGCCACCACCATGCCGCGCTCCACCTCGTCCTTGTCCACGCCCCGCAACAGCAAACCGACGTTGTCACCCGCCTCACCCTGATCCAGCACCTTGCGGAACATCTCCACGCTGGTGACCACCGTCTTGCGCGTCTCCCGGAACCCGACAATCTCTACCTCGTCCCCAGGCCGGATCACACCCCGCTCGATCCGCCCCGTCACCACCGTGCCGCGACCCTGAATCGAGAAAATGTCCTCGATCGGCATCAAAAACGGCTTGTCAATCTCCCGCTTGGGCAAGGGGATGTAGTTGTCAATCGCATCCAAAAGCTCCAGAATCCCCTTCTCCCACTTCTCCTCGTCGTTGAGCGCACCCAGCGCCGACACCCGCACCACCGGCACCTCGTCGCCCGGAAAATCGTACTTCTTCAAAAGCTCCCGAACCTCCAGCTCCACCAAATCCAGCAGCTCGGGATCATCCACCGCATCCACCTTGTTCAGCGCCACCACAATGTAGGGCACCCCCACCTGCCGCGCCAGCAAAATGTGCTCGCGCGTCTGCGGCATGGGACCGTCGGTGGCCGCCACCACCAAAATCGCCCCGTCCATCTGCGCCGCCCCCGTGATCATGTTCTTGATGTAGTCGGCGTGCCCCGGACAATCCACGTGCGCATAGTGCCGCTTGTCCGTCTCGTACTCCACGTGCGCAATCGCAATCGTGATCCCGCGCGCCCGCTCCTCCGGCGCATTGTCAATGGACTCGAAACTGCGGTACTTCACCCGCGGATTGCGCTTGGACAATACCTTGGTGATGGCCGCCGTCAGCGTCGTCTTGCCATGATCAATGTGCCCGATCGTCCCCACGTTGACGTGCGGCTTGGTCCGCTCGAATTTCTCCTTGGCCATAGGGATGCGTCCTGACTGTGAACTGGATCTCTGGAGCCGATGACCGGACTTGAACCGGTGACCCCGTCCTTACCAAGGACGTGCTCTACCACCTGAGCTACATCGGCTCACGAACTCTTATGTTATCGCGAAATCGTGGTGGACGGGGGAGGATTCGAACCTCCGTAGCCCACAAGGGGCGGCAGATTTACAGTCTGCTGCCATTAACCGCTCGGCCACCCGTCCGCCCAAACTCTTCCGCTGCTTGGGGCCGCTGAAAAGTGGAGCTGGCGGAGGGATTCGAACCCCCGACCCTCTGATTACAAATCAGATGCTCTGCCAGCTGAGCTACGCCAGCGTTGCCGACTTTTCAAGGACCTCGTCGCGGCCTGCTCTGCCGCGCCTGCGGCCGCTTCTAACGAACTCTCAGGGCCGGCTTGCTGAGCTGATCGCTTCGCGACTTTGTCAACTGGCGATCGGCTGACCAATTGCGTCGTGTCTCTTTCGCCGGGGAGCTTTCGCTGCCCCGGGCCGGCATCCAAACCCAGCCGGCTCATCCGACGCTCTCAACGACCCTTGCCTTACTGAGTGTATCACAACCCACCCGGGTGATTTCAACATGATACGGGGGCGCGAGAGGGGTCGTGTCAAGTCATTTCCTCCGGTAACCGAA
>JGI24721J44947_10003312_pt1 | contig 22784 bp, 21 predicted proteins | sample YelNatPaOPGAMG01_FD_44947 | JGI IMG/M metagenome (IMG submission 44947) | reverse complement strand
GAGTTGGGACGCGGTGGTGGGGCAGAACTATCAAGTGAAGTATCGGAACAGCGTGGAAGGGCCGGGCTGGACAAACATTGGGGGAGTGGTGAACGCGGCGCGGACAAACGTGAGCGTCACGCTGCCGTATGACGCGCAACAGCCGCACCGGTTCTTTCGGGTGATTGAGGTACCATGAGAATGTGGCAACAAACAGTCTGTCGTCTTTTTGTGCTTGCGCTGGCGATGGCTTCCGCCAGCGCCGCCTTTGCGCAGGGGACGATTCGCTATGTGAAGCCACAAATACCCATTTCTTTCGGCCCAGTTCCCGGTTTCGATTATCAGTTGCTAGACTTGAACGGAGACAACTTGCCCGATTTCGTCATTGATACGTCTCTACTGATAACATCGAATCTGCGCGCACTAGGTAGCAACAGGGTGTTGACCAGCTATAATTGGGATGGCGGGTTGCTTTTGCAGCCTTTGTCGGCCACGGATATCGTTTCTCCACAGCCACTCCTAGCGCATACGTATTGGAATTCCTACGGTGCTTTGTCAGCCTGCTCCACAATCGGTTGCCTGGGACCCTGGCTTGGCATGACTGCCTACGCCGGCGTTGAGTTTCGGATCGGGGAAGATGTCTATTATGGCTGGATTAGGATCAACAATTTCGCCAATGTCAACGCGGGAAGTGTTTTGGATTGGGCCTACGAGACGCGGCCCGGTGTTCCCATTCTGGCCGGTGCGGTGCCGGAGCCGTCCGCGTTGGCGTTGTTGGTTGGAGGGGGCGTCTTGATGGTGTGGTTCAGACGAAAAAGGAATGAAAGGAGGGGCTAACAAGGGCACTGGAGCGAACCGCTGCCCCGCTTCGCAGTTCGAGAGTCGCGGGCTTCGGCGAGGCGTTCTGGTTGCCGAGAGTAGCGGACGTTATCACGGCGGGGCGGCTGTCGTTCAGTTATCACGTTAGCCGACTACGCCACACCACGTATGAATACGACATCGCAAGAACAGCAGACAGTGACATTCGTTGGTTCGCTGACGCTTTTCGCATTTTTGTTCCTCACTTCCGCGACGTATGCATCCGAATACGAGTTTGTGGCTGAAGGAGCGATAAAATACCAAGTTCTGTCTTTTGATTGCAGTGTTTTTGTAGAGCAAGACGATCTTTTTACAGTCAACGTGAAGAACTGCAAATGGCACATCAAAAAGACACCCACACGATTCTTGAAAAATGGGAAAGAGCAGCCTCTTGCCGAATACGGAATAGCATCGTCCGATTCTACGAACTTTTATCAAGTTTCGTCATTCAAACAAATCGTCAGCACCCAACAACAAAAGCGGGAGACGTCCGATCATGGCCCGGTCAATTCGTATGACCGCGACTATTACTAGTGTCAAAACGTCAATCACCCCGGCGCCATGCCTGAAGGAGACACGCAGCACCCGGGCAATACGAGTCACGACTTCGGTTCATTCGACGAAATTGCCAAGTCAGCCCGGGAGACGACGATCATTCGGCACAACCGCTTCGACGGACCGCGATTGGGCAAGACTCCTGGCCGGGCGTGCAGCACCCGATCGACCTGGACGACTGGTCATCAAACTTCGAGATCTACGAGAACCTTGGTGTCGGGATGTCCATTAAAACCTTCTGTTCGAGTTACTGCAAATTCCACGACAACGTGTTTGTCCGCTCCTATCCGCTGCGATTGCTTCAGCCTTTTGACGGTAAGCTGGAAATCCGAGACAACCACTTTGTGGAGGACCTGACGCCAGCGGAAGCTGCGGCCAGGTTCCTTCCCGGCGTGCACTTCGGGCTGGCCGGCAACTTTTCCACCTGGTTGCGGGACCCGGATCGCGTCGTGATCAAGACCGCCGGCGGCCTCGCCTACCGCGGCAGTCCTATCACTCTTGAACCCGTTTTCGACGGTTCGCCGCCTGAGATCCGCTATAACCTGGACGGCAGCGCGCCAAAAGCGCAGTCTCTGCTTTACCTTGGCCCTATCCGGTTAACCTCGCCGGGAACCATACTTGGCCAAACCCTTCCGCGACGGACGGCCTAGCGTGGCCGTCGCCAGCGCCATTTTTGCCCAAACGTTGGAGATGCCCGATGTATTCCTCGACGAGCTGCCGCTGGCGAGCATGAAGTCGGGCAACGAGCAGCCCAAAAGAAAGACGCAATACCGCAAGAACTGCATCGGCAAGCCGCAGCGGTTGGGCGGTGTCACGTATGAACGAGGCATCGGCGACCATGCCGGGCATGATTTTGCGGTCGAATTGGTTTATGCGCTCAAGCCCGAATACCGGCGATTTGTATCGCTGGTGGGAGTTGACGACCAGACTGGTCATCGTGGCAGCCTGAGGGTGCAGGTCTATGTGGATGATCAGCTCAAAGCGAAAACTCCCATCCTTCACGGTGGCCAGGAGCTGTACTACTTTGACTTGGAATTGCCCCGAGGCGCCAAGCAGTTGTGTCTCGTAATCGACGACGCGGGCGACGGCTACGACTATGACGATGCCGACTACGTCAATGCGGGGTTCCTGGTCAGTGTTCCCCACAAATAGACAGTAACCAAAACAAACAAGCATCAAATCCCAAAAGCAAATCCACTGCCTGTAAGCACTTTTGATATGGAGTGGCCGCCGCACTCGCAGGTGATTAAAAAATTTCCCGAGATCGATAAGGCTTATTTCATGGATATCCAGACGGCATACAAGAAACTTAAACCAGCGCAGACCCCATTTTTAGATAGACTAATAGTGCACCTAAAAAACAATAAGCCTGAATAGTAAATAGAGTCTGAATTCATGTGTTTTCTGGAATTTTCTCATGAGCCACCTGGAAAATATTATAAAACAGACTCCGAGTTTCCACTGATTCAGATTGTTTTTGAGAACGACGATTTCCTTGTTATAAATAAGCCAGCCGGATTGGTTTGTCATCCAACTAAGTCAGGACTATTATCGAGTGTAGTTGGCCAGCTTAGATTATTAAAAGGGGAAAAATTTATTCCACGACTTATCCATCGTATAGATCGTGAAACTTCAGGGATTATTCTTGTGGCTAAAAATGCATCAGCGGCCAGGATATTTGGCTCATTAATCGAGTCCGGTGCAGTTATTAAACAATATTTGGCAATCGTGCACGGATGGATAAATGCAAAGGAGTTCGTGATTAATCTGCCTATTGGCCCTGATTTACAGAGTCCAGTGGCTATAAAAGATTGTATTCGGCCAGATGGACGGAAGGCCTTTACCAGATTTAAACTATTAAAGCAATTTGAAAGAATGGAAGGTCGATTTTCATTAATTTCTATAATTCTGGGAACTGGTCGAAAACATCAAATAAGAGTACATCTTTCTGCAATTGGTCATCCGGTTGTAGGAGATAAAATATACGGTGTTGATGAGAGATTTTATCTTGCATTTATAAACCGGGAACTGACACCGGAAATGAAATCCAAACTTATATTGCCCTGGCATGCGTTACACTGTCAAAGATTAGAATTTCCGTGGCATGGTGAGCACAAAAAATTTGTAATTTCTCCAGAGGCCTGGTTTAAAAAATTCCTTATTGAATGTAATAATATGCGGCAGAATAAAATACAATTCAAAAAAATTTAAAAAAAGTATTGCATATTTTAGGGCATTTTGTGTAAATTACAGCAAAATCAGAGTTTAAAGGCGGCCATGGTTTTAGACCCTGGCTGAGGGATTTTGGTCAAAAATATTTCTGTTGCCTGGTGGCGCAGAAGAAGGCTGGTGAAAGGAATTAGACATCATCAGCGATAAAAAGTTTAAAAAAACAAAAATTTTTGTTGACTCGGATTGAGATTTTTGAGAGATTCGAGATCAACAAGGTAAGAAAGGAAAAACAATGAGAACAAAAACACTAGCTCTAACAGCGATATTAGGTGTCGCGAGCATAGCCGCGGCATTAGCCCAGAGCACCCCCGTTTATTCGGTGAATGTCGTGGGGTTTGTTAAACTTAGTTTGCCCAAGGGATTTTCGATGATAGCGAATCCCTTGAATGCGGCAACGAATGATTTGAACACTATCATTCCTACCGCGCCAGATGGTTCTTCAATAATGAAATGGGAAGGGGCAAAGTTTGGTTCGCCTGATACATATTATGAAGGCATGGGGTGGTTAGATTCAGATCTTAATCCATCCAAGACAACCTTAAATCCGGGCGAGGGTGCATTTATACAATTACCTTCTGCAACGGAGGTTGTATTTGTGGGTGAAGTGCCTCAAGGTACGTTAACAAGGGAAATACCTAAGGGATTTTCTATTGTCTCGCAATTGACTCCGCAGAAGATCAGCCTGGATGATGCGAGCTTCCCTGCGGCGGATGGCGATGCGATCATGTTTTGGGATAATGCAAAGGGTAAATACACAACTCCGTATTCATATTTTGAAGGTATGGGGTGGCTGGATGCAGATCTTAATCCAGTAACAATTACACCAGAGATTGGGCAATCATTTTTCGTGCAGAAAACCGTTGGAAAGACTTGGACAAGAACGTTTACAGTGCAATAATTAAGTTTAACAAGTTTTAGAAAGTAATTGATTTAACAAAACAAACAAAACTTAAAAAGGATAAATATGAAGAAGTTATTAGTGATTGTATGTGTGTTATGTGCTGCTGCAGTCAGCACATTTGCACAAGGTGTCATTAATTTTAACAACTCAACTACTTCCAAGATTCTATTGGAAGATGGGACAGCGGCCCCTGTAGGTTCCCTTACGGTAGGGCTGTTTTATAATTTAGATGCTAATGCAACTGATATATCAACATTCTCCTTAGCAGCAACTACAGGGATCAAGCTTCCGGGAATTTTCTCCGGAGGTGTTATTGAGATCCCTGGTTCAAAAGCTGGAGATATAGTTGCTATAACGGTGAAGGCCTGGTCAGCATCATTTGCTNATTATGCAGCAGCTGAAACGGGTGGTGGCCTTGTCGGGACATGGGACCAAATTTTGAAGGTATCATTAGGTGGTGGTACACTNCCAACACCNTCACTTGCAGCCAGTGGCTTTACTGGTTTTAAAGTAGCTACTGCTGCTGTTATTCCTGAACCTTCGACAATAGCGCTCGGAATTTTGGGTGCAGCGGCATTATTGCTCCGTCGCCGTAACTAGTCGTTAGTGCGTTCTCATTGAGCCGCTCCTGGTTTAAAAGGAGCGGCTTTTTTATTGTTTGTTATTCTTTGTAAAACAGGTGATATGCTTTTGCATTAACGTGAACGTGATGGACATTAAAAAATATATAAAGCTACGTTTAAGCAGTTTGACGGTGGTTGCATTAATACCGATAGTTTTTTTNATCGGTTCAGCTATTGCNCCCTGGGTTTTTTGGCTTATAAAGTCGGTTCTATTAAATTTAGGNTATAGTGATTTGCTGGAAAAGATTCCTTTTAGCAGGGTCTTAAATAGGTGTTTACTGGGTTCACTAATTTTAATAGTTCTTCTAATTTTAAAGTTTATTCAATTAGATTCATTCGAGAAGATCGGGCTAAAGGTAGATTGGACAACAGGTCATAAGTTATTTTTGAAAGGGATAAGTTTAGGGATTTTTACATTTTCCATAATTGGAATTTTGGAAATATCATTAAACTATAAAACTTTAAAATCCACTTTGGGAATAAGTGATTTAAGTTTAATAATGGTCAAAGGAATTATTACTGGAATCGTAGTTTCTATTTTAGAAGAGACAATCTTTAGAGGAATAATTTATAATGCCTTAAAAAAGTCCTGGGGAATGGTTAGGGGGTTAATTTTGAGCAGTTTGATTTATTCAGTTGTCCATTTTTTTAAACGGCCTGTTGTTGAGGGAGAAATAAAATGGGATTCGGGTTTTTGCGCGTTGCCTGGAATGTTATCCGGCATATTTAATTATGACGAAAATGGGATTGCAATGATTAATTTAATTATTATAGGCGGGGTTTTAGTGCTATTATATGAGGCAACTGGCAATTTATGGATGTCGATAGGATTACATGGTGGTTGGGTGTTTTGTATGAAGTTTTATAAGGTTTTTAGTCCAGTTGCTAATTCCTCAGTGCATTCTNTATGGTTTGGCAATAATATTGTAGATGGTTTATTTACCACTATTCTGCTGAGCAATTTAATAATGTTTATAATTTTGTTTAATAAGTATCTTAGAAAAGGGATTTGTGCAAGATCCAATGCTATGTAAAGAAGAAAATATTGGGGATAAGCAACATTGGTCTGAAGTGTTTTTAAATTTTGTTTATCCTCCTGTGTGTCAGCTATGTGGCGAAGAGGCAGCTGACTATGATAAGGGTTACATAGGGCCGATTTGTTTTTCGAGGGTAAAACGAATCAAGCCGCCTTTTTGTGAACGTTGTGGATTACCATATTATGGCGATATAACGGGGACTTTTGAATGCTCGAATTGTAAGGGTGTCAGATTTTATTTCAAAAATGCAAGGTCTGCTTTGATAGCAGATGAGTTTGTTTTAGGTATTATTCATGCATACAAATATAATGCTCAGGTATGGTTAGAAAAATTTTTGGCCTCTGAGTTAATCAAGGCCGCATTAGGGGCTATACAAAAGGGTGGATATAATTTTATTGTACCTGTTCCGTTACATCCTTTGAAAAAAAGAGAACGTGGCTTTAACCAGGCNGCTTGTATTGCTAAGCATTTAGGGACAGCTTCTGGGTTACCTGTCAGGGAAGATCTGGTAATGCGTGTGGTACATACACGGACCCAGACGACTTTATCGAAAAAGGAACGTCTGAAAAACGTCACGGGTGCATTTGGGCCTATTTCTGATACTGATATTACAGGTTCAAAAGTTATAATAGTGGATGATGTTTTTACAACTGGAGCGACTACCAATGCATGCGCAAGGGTTTTGAAAGATATGGGTGCAGATGAAATAACAGTTTGGACAGTTGCAAGGGGATTATGATATAAAATTCTAATTGAATTATGGAAACTAGTTCATTTACGAAGAAGAATATGTTTAATGATCCAAATGAAAACCAGCCGCCGAATCTTTCTTTGCCGTTAAAAAAACCAAAGCTGAAGACTCCTACAAAGAAAAAACGTGAGATCCCTGAAGGTTTATGGACNAAATGCCCTAAATGTTCGACTATGTTATTTGATAAAGACCTGGATGAGAACTTAAAGGTTTGCATGCATTGTGGGTATCATTTTCCGATAAGTGCCAGGGAACGTATTAATGCATTAGTCGAGACATGTTCGTTTGAGGAGATGGATGCAATGATGGAGAGTATAGACATTCTTAACTTTACTGGAGTAGCGTCATATGTCGAAAAGCTGGAGTCGTATCAGAAAGCCACAGGTTTAAAGGATGCTATAATAACGGGCATTTGCAGGATAGGTAAATTCAAGGTGGCATTGGGGGTGATGGATTTTAATTTTCTTGGCGGGTCAATGGGTTCTGTTGTGGGAGAAAAAGTCACTCGATTGATTGAGACTGCGTCTGATAGGGGTTTACCAATCATTATTATATCTGGTAGTGGTGGCGCAAGGATGTATGAAGGGATGTTTAGTTTAATGCAAATGGCCAAGACAAGTGGAGCTTTAGCATATCATAGTAAGTTAAGATTGCCATATATAAGTGTATTAGCACATCCAACAACTGCTGGTGTGATGGCCAGCTATGCAAGTTTAGGTGATTTAATAATAGCCGAGCCTGGGGCAATGATTGGCTTTGCTGGTCCACGTGTAATCAAGGACACTACTCAGGCTGAATTACCTCCGGGTTTTCAGACAGCTGAATTTTTGTTGGATCATGGCTTAATTGATGCAATTGTTCCGCGCACACAACTTAAAGGTTTTTTAATTTCTGCCTTAAATTATATGGTAAAGGATGAGGTTAGCGTTTGAGTTTGGTCTTTGATTAATTCATAAAGCATGAAATCCAGAATTCCCAAAGATTCTTTAAAGGTTGCCATTAAGTCTGCACTTTCGGCAGGAAGATTAATCCAGAGGAATTGTAGAAAATTAAAAACAGTTAAGGAAGATACTTTGCACGATATAAAGTTAGATTTAGACGTGCAGGCTCAGGATCTTATAGAATCTATCTTGTTTCGTGCATTTAAAGATATTCCGGTTGTAGGTGAAGAGAAAAGCACAACAAATATAGATTCTGAGTTCAGGTGGGTAGTTGATCCGATTGATGGCACGGTTAATTATGCATATGGAATACCGCATGTGGCTGTAGCAATTGCTTTACAAAGATGTATTGGCAATTGCGATAAACATGGGAAGCAGTACCTGACTGAGTTAGGCGTTGTTTATGATCCTTTTAAAGAAGAGCTTTGGACGGCAGAGAGGAATAAAGTATCCAGATTAAACGGCAAAATAATTCATGTTAGCACGAGGAGCCAACTTAGTGACTGTATAATAGCTGTTGGATTTGCCAGGTTTGATTCAAACTTTAAAAAAATTTTACCTCAAATAGAACAATTAGGGCCAAAGGTTAAAAAGATAAGAATAATGGGTTCAGCTGCTTTAGATCTTGTATATGTAGCTTCTGGGAGGTTGGATGCTTATTGGGAAGCTGGTGTTAGATTATGGGATATAGCAGCAGGCGGATTAATTCTTGAATGCGCCGGAGGCCAATTTGAACATGCATTGATCCAGTCGCCTCATTTTTATCATATATTAGCGACTAATAAGCTCATAACTTCTTCTTTAAAAAGTTTTATAGATAACGCCTTTTTAATTTCTCCGGATGAATATTTTTGTGATTAGAAGGATTTTTGAGAAGTCACTTTTAAGACTGAAGTGTTGAGTTATACGTGAGATAGTATGACTTATACTTTTTAAATTGTTTCTTTCATCGAGTCGGTATTTATAAAAGCATGAGCAAAAATTAAAATTTCAGCCTTTTAGTCGTGTCTGAGGATTTCTTTAAGATAGCAGTCCTGAGTGATATTCATTATGCATCTGATGCTGAGAAGATGCGTGGTGAATATGAATTAAGGACTGCAAAAAATAGGTTTCAAAAGACATTTTTAAAATTATTCAGGCATTTTGTCTGGAAGAAAGATCCTTTTGCGCATAATCATGATTTAGAGAATTTTATTAAACGGTGTAATGAAGTAGATCTTGTTGTGGCGTTAGGGGATTATTCGTGCGACTCAGGTTTTATTGGTGTAGTTGATGATGCCACCTTTACAAGTGCCAAAGAATGTTTAGAACAATTACGATCAAAATTTGGCAATAAATTTCTTGGAGTGATTGGCGATCATGAATTGGGGAAGATGAGTCTTGTTGGCGGAAAAGGTGGGCTGCGGATTTCAAGTTATTACAGGGCTGTTCAAGAATTAAAGTTGGAGCCCGTTTGGATTTTAAGGAAGTTTGATTTTGTTTTTATCGGCGTAGCATCCACGCTGGCTGCGTTGAAGGTATATGAAGCTGAGGTTTTGGATACAGAGAGACAGGCATGGTCAGAAGCAAGAGAAGCGTTTCGGGAAAAGTTGAATTATGTATTTTCCAGTTTAACTGAGAATGACAGAATTATCTTATTTTGTCATGATCCGACGGCTATTCCCTGGTTAGCATCAGAGCCTGAATTAGCTAAAAGGCTTTCGCAAATAGAACTAACGTTAATTGGCCATTTGCATTCGGAGTTAGTTTTTTTAANCAGTAAGATACTTGCTGGTATACCGACAATCAGGTTTTTAGGTAATTCAATTCGTCGGATGACTCATGCATTGAATGAGGCTCGGGTATGGAAAAAGTTTAATACTCATTTATGCCCGGCCCTAAGTGGTATAGAGCTTTTAAAAAATCCAGCGTATCTTGAATTGATTTTATACCATGACAGAAGGCGAGGAATAAAAATTAATCGGTGTAGTCTTGNAACCTGAGTTCAGGAAGATGATAAAACTTATCGATCAGGTATATTTTTGTTAATAAAAGGTTTTACAATTTGAATATTATGATTGAGTTGCCCATACCAGACAGAAATAGACTTAATGCTTCAATAGGCTGGATCATGCTCGGCAATGCAAAAGAAGCTTTAGCTGAGTTAAATCGTATATCCGTGGAATTTAGACAGATTCCAGAGGTGTTGGATCTGGAATGGGAGATTTATGCTTTGNAGAAAGATTGGATGAAGGCATTAGATGTGGCCAGAGTTCAGATTCAAAAAAATCCTGAAAATGTAAATGGATGGATTCATCAGGCATATGCTCTCAGGCGTGTGGACGGTGGGGGCTTAGAAAAAGCACGAGAATCTTTATCCCGAGTGGTTANGCTCTTTCCTGAAGAACCAATAATCCCTTATAACCTTGCATGTTACGCAGCTCAACTTGGTCTATACGACGAGGCATTAGATTGGTTCCGTTGTGCTTGCGAAAGAGGCGATGCAAATGAGCTTAAGAAAATGGGATTAGCAGATCCCGATTTAAAACCAATTATTGAAAAAATAAGAAATTTGTGACGTTAAGGTATATTTTGAAAAGCCGATTATTTACAAGAGACATTNAGCCAACAAATGCTTTTTTTCTATTGTCAATCAGCTGAAATAATCTGGCAAAAGAGAAACACATATTATCAAAAGGCAAATTTATTAGCGGCGTCGGTCAGTGGTATTCGTTTTTTTTGAGTCTTTTTTCCTATAACTTGTAAATATTTCAGCGTTTAAAATTAACTTGGACAACAAAGACAAATCACTGAGCGATCCAGCAGATCATCGCATTTATTTTTGTCCAGAATAAACAACAAATCATACAACCATATAGAGTCTGTTCTTACTGAAAAAGACTTTGGTGTTTGAAAACCCTGGTTAGTTGGGGATTAACCAGGATAAGGCTTCAATTCTCAATTCTCCAGAATGAAATAGTTAATTATTTTTGTGAGTGTTTAGAAAATCTATGATTTCTTTTCTGTATGGTGCAGAGGGTTGAGCTCCAAGTTTAGTTACTGACAAAGCAGCAGCCGCATTAGCAAAGGTTAAAGCATCGATCAGAGATTTACCTTCCTGAATAGCAACGGCAAGAGCTCCATTAAAGACATCTCCTGCAGCTGTGGTGTCTACTGGTTTTACTTTNAATGCTGGGATTAATCCTGTTAAATCTTTGCTTACAACAAAAGCCCCGCGTGCGCCCAGGGTTATAATTACAGNGTTCGGTCCTTTATCCATGAGTTTGTGAGCTGCTTTAATGATTGATTTTTCCGATGTAATTTTTACTCCGGTCAGGATTTCGGTTTCCGACTCGTTTGGTGTTATGATTGAGCAGAGCTGAAGCAGGTCATCTGGTAATTGTGTTGCTGGGGCGGGGTTAAGAATCACAGGGATGTTATTTTTTGCTGCTAAGTTGGCAGCAGTTTTTATGGTGTCTAGTGGGATTTCTAATTGCATCAATATCAATCCACCGTTTTCGAGCGCATTGCTTGCCAGGATTACGTCCTGCGGTTGTAGATTTGCGTTAGCTCCCGGAGCGACAGCTATAGAGTTTTCTCCATCTTTGGCTACAAAAATGAGCGCCACTCCAGATGGATGCTGCGGATCTATAGATACGTACTTTGTGGAAATTTTATCCTTTTTTAGATTTTGGATTGTTTGTTTTCCGAAAAGATCGTTTCCTATTTTTGCGATAAAGATAACATCACCACCAGCGCGTGCGGCTGCTACAGCCTGGTTTGCACCTTTGCCTCCTGGAGCAGTAGAGAACTCGCCTCCGAGTATAGTCTCTCCAGGTTTAGGGATCCTGTGGACTTTAATAATCATATCGGTATTTGAACTGCCGACCACTATTATTGGCTTGGATTTATGGGTTTTCATTTTTGATGACGCGTCTTTGAGTTTTTACAATTTAGATGCGATAAGAATCCCGAGGCCGACGATATAAAACACGAACATAGCAAACAATAATTTAGATGTCCCCGCCGGTGCATTTTTAAATTCTTTCCATACAAAGACGCCCCATAAGGCTCCAATCATTGTAGCGCCCTGGCCCAGTCCGTAAGACAATGCTGGACCGGCTGCTTTATTTGCCAAAATATTGAAGGACATTCCGATATTCCAGATAATACCGCCTGCTATTCCTATCAGGTGCAGTCTGAAGTTACCTTTTGTGAAATAATCTTTGTATGGGATTGGGTCACCTACAAAAGGCTTTGCCATGATTATGCTATTCCAAAGAAAGTTAGAAAGAAACACACCAATTGAAAAAAATACAATAGCTGTATATGGGCTGAGCTTTCCTGCCTCAAGTTTCAGCATGTTATCAACTAATTCAATTTTACCAATGCTTTTTACAACGAAACTATAGAACCAGCCCATCAGGATACCTGCAGCGACAGAAGTAACGATTCCTTTTATAGGTGTTTTTTTACCAACGGATGGCAATCTTTTATATGCAATAGCATCAAGAATGATTGCGATCACTATAAATGTAACTCCGGCAGCCAGCATAGGAACGTTTCCTTCTGGTTTGGTGAGGTATGTGGTAATGACGCCAAGGACGAGTGCAAGCCCGACTCCTACTGGAAATGCAACTGCTAGACCCGCAATGTCAATGGCTGCGACAAGCAGGATATTTGATAGATTAAAGATTACACCACCAAGAAATGCTGATCCTATCCATTTAACCTGAGCCTGGGTCAGGTCATTAATAAAACTGCGCTCATAAGGGCCCAAGCTTCCGAGTGTAAAAGCTAGTATCAAAGACCAGACAACGACCCCAATTGAGTAATCCCAGTAGAACAATTGGAATGCCCAGTCCTTTGATGCAAGTTTCTGGGTGTTTGCCCATGAACCCCATGCGAGCATGGTGATAATACACATCAAAACCGCAATTCCATATGAGTTTATTAAAAACATAACAGGTTCGTGTTAGTGTTTTTTAAAATTTTTTAAAAAATAATAAGGAATTGTTTAACCCATTATTAACGGAGGCGCTTTGAGTAGTCAATATTTATAAGATAAAAATGTTAAAAATCTGAACTTATGTAAAAGGATTTAGTTTGAAAAAATTCTAAACCTGGATTTCTGGTCAAGTCACAAGTTCTTCAAGAATGTTAATAAAGCAAGCAAACCACGAGGTCTGGCTAACATCAATAGGTGCACCTGGTCGCGGTTTTCGCATATAACCGCAAGCGACGGTATTGATTTTGAGTTTTAGGACTTTGGTATATTTAATTTTTCTGGATCGAATCACGTATGCTTAATGATTAATCTCGGATCAACTATATTTTGGTAGAACAGGTGGTTGGTAATCTTAATTTGTGCAGGTTATTGAAATTATTTGGAAATAAAAATGGTGCGCGATACAGGATTTGAACCTGTGACCCCTACCGTGTCAAAGTAGTGCTCTACCACTGAGCTAACCGCGCACTTTTAGATTTTAAGGGTTTGCGGTTTTCTAAAAACCACAAACCTTATACATACTTAGCAAAGAATTTCAAAATTGCAAGCCTTATGGCTAAATTTTCCATAGAAGATTTTTATTTAAAACATGCAAGTGAGGTGGTAGCATTAGATTGTTTTGAGTCACAGTAAAAACCAGGTTTTATTGGTAGTCGGTTTTTATAAAGCATGGGCAAGAAACTGTTATTAATATTAATTTTATCTGGTACCTGCATTGTTTTAATGTTGACGATAATTGCGCTTATTCAAGCCCGTAAATTGGTTTTTGGAGCAGGAAGACAAGTGCAATATATTTTAAAAGATTTCAGTCAGGAAAAGATAACGTCAACGTTTATCTCTTCTATCCCTGAGATTTTTCGGACCCCGGGAGGAATGTTAGAAGTGGCAGCTTTAGAATCAACTGAGATTTTTTCAAAGGCTACGACGAAGAAAATTTTTTGGGATAAAATTTCTTTGGGAACAACATATACTGAGATTAAGGTGCCTGTGACTTACAGGTATCAATTGAGACTAAACGATGCTTGGCGCGTTGAGGTTAGAGATGGGCTTTGTACTGTATTTGCTCCTAAGATCTCACCAGTATTACCGCCGGCTATTCACACAGATAAAATTGAGAAATTATCTATAAATGGATGGGCAAGGTTCGATGCTCAGGAACAGATGGATGCCCTGGAAAAGTCTATTACGCCAATTTTAAGTGAATACGCCACTGATTCGAAACGACTAAATTTGATCTTACCTGTGGCTCGTAAGACTGTAGAGGAATTTATTCGGAATTGGCTAATTGAAAAGAACCAATGGGGTCGAGGCAAATACACGAATGTTGTGGTTCTTTTCGAAAACGAGCCGAAGCAAACACCAAAAGATGTTACGGGGGTGGAGGTTTTTTAGATTTGGATTGGATTTTGACCAGTTTTACAGTAAATTACGAATAAATCTATATTTTTAAGAAGTCACTTATGCGTAGTAAGTTTTTGATTTTGTTTTTCCTGGGCATGGNCATATTTGGCTTTTTTTTCACAATCTCGGTTCTTAAAAAACAGGATAATGATTTGAGAAGTAATTTTATTTTCCAGGCTCAAATAATTGCGGGGGCTTTGAATAAGGACAGGATTTCAGTATTATCATGTGACAGATCTGAGACTAATAATCCTGTGTATATTCGATTAAAAGATCAATTTATCAAGACGCATAAAGTATTTAATGCATGTCAGTATATTTATTTTCTGAAGTTAAAAGACGGAAAGCCGGTATTTTTAGTTGATTCAATGCCTGTAGGATCTACTCAGGAATCGTTACCGGGTGATAATTTTTTGGAAGCACCTTCGATACTGGCTGATGTTTTTAATAATAATAAAGAGGTGATTGCAGGCCCGCATAAAAATAAGTCAGTAGACTGTATAAGCGTTTTCTATCCTGTACTAACTGAAGGTAAAGTTTTGGGAGTTCTGGGGATCGATGTTGATTATAATTTATGGAAGAAATATAGTATTGATACTGCAAAAACCCTATTAATCTTTTTAGTCTTATTGCTGATCAGTACAGTTACAGCAATTTTGATAATTATTTGGCGAGACAATTTGCCCGAACAGGTTAGACTTCAGCGGTTATACAGGCATCTCGATGGTGGTTTTTCTTTGATTTTAGGGTTAATAAGCATCGGTGTTATTTACAGTGGTTTATCCATAGGAAATTATTTGCTTTTGAAAGAAACCTTTATTCGTTTAGGTCTTAATAAGGCGCAAAATTTTTTAAATTCCATCAATGATCTACGGGACATTCAACTCCAAGGTTTGATCCATTATTTTGAAGGCTGCGAATTCGTGACATCAAATGAGTTTAAGACGTATGTAAAATTTATTTTAGAAAGGAAAAAGGTATCTGCTATAGGGATGCTGTCTGTTAATACTGCAGCTATCACGAACGAAACGGTACTTGATCCGAATGTACTGACCAGAGATGCTAATGACTTTCCTGGTGGGTCTACTGAAAGGCGTCAGTGGCCGTATGATGTTGGGTCAAATCAAGTGAGCAGGGTCATTTACGTTGAGCCGATGGAAGAATTTGGCAGTCTTGTTGGTTTTGATTTATTTGCAGTTCCAGAGTTTAAGCAAGCAATAAGTTCATTGTGCCTCAACAAACTTCCCGTTGCGGTCGGCCCATTAAATTTTGCAGTGAATCAAATTCCGGGGCTAGAAAGAGGGATTTTTTTATTCATGCCGTTTGAGCTGCCTGACCAAAAAGGCGCATTAGTTGATGGAATTGTATTTTGTATAATAGACATAGAAAAGACTTTGGCCGGATTAAGAAGAAGCCTCACTGGTTATAAGCCTGTGTTTGATTTTTCAATTTTCAAGGTAACTAATAGTGGCTTTGTCAGGTTATGTGGATCTGACGTTTTGGGAAACAGTGATGGTTTTAATAGTTTCCTTCAGGGTTTCAAAATTGGAGACAGGTTTTGTGTTCCGTTTATAAACAATTCATTTGGAGAAGTTTTTGTTTTGGCAGTTAAAGAAGCTGCTGGGTTTAAAGATTCATATTCGATGAATTTGTGGGGCACGAGTTTAATACCTGGGATATTGTTTGTAATTTTATTTGCTTTGTTGGTTGATATATTAACCAATCATAATTTCAGATTGAGAAGGATGGTTAAAATACAGACCGACGATCTTGAGAGAGCCGCTTCTTTATTTAAGACCACTATTTACAGCATTGGTGATGGCGTAATTACGACTGACACAAGTGGTCGGATAATGCAAATGAATTCTGTTGCAGAGATGCTAACTGGTTGGAAAGAGAAGGATGCCGTGTCTCAGCAGATTACAGAAGTCTTCAAGATAGTAAATGAAGAAACCAGGGCCTCGGTGAGCAATCCTGTGTTGCGGGCATTAAGTGAGGGCTTGGTAGTGGGTTTAGCCAATCATACATTATTATTGTCCAGAGATGGCCGAGAAATACCTATAGCAGACAGCGCTGCTCCTATACGTGATGCAAAAGGTAATATTTATGGAGTGGTGCTTGTTTTTCGCGATCAATCGCATGAGAGACAATTACAGCGAGANCTGATCAATTCCCGTCGGTTTTTAAGGCTGGTCCTNGATACAATACCATCAAGGGTTTTTTGGAAAGACTTGAATCTAAAGTACCTGGGCTGTAATAAGCCATTTTATCAGGATGCAGGTCTTTCTTCGGAAAATGAGATAATTGGCAAAGATGACTATATGATGGGGTGGCGGAATGAGGCGGAGCGCTATCGGGCAGATGATTTGGAAGTCATCAGAACAGGAATACCCAGGATAGGCTATGAAGAGCCTCAGACAACCCCGAAAGGAGATAAAATTTGGCTTCGAACGAGTAAGATTCCATTAAAAGACGAAAAAGGGACAATTATAGGAGTTTTAGGCACATATGAAGAAATTACACAAAGTAAGAAGGCGCTTGAGGAGAAAGCAAAACTCCAGTTACAATTATTGCAAGCACAGAAGCTGGAATCGGTTGGCAGGTTGGCAGGTGGAGTAGCCCATGATTTCAATAATAAATTGCAGGTTATTATTGGGAATACTGCATTAGCTATTAGTGATGTTGAGCCCGGGAGTTCAGTTTATAATTGTTTAGAGCAAATACATAGTGCGGCTTTACAAGCTGCTGATCTGGTTAAAAAGCTGTTGGGCTTTGCAAGAAAACAGGTGATAAAGCCAGTCGTTCTTGATATCAATACAACAGTTTCAACAACTATCAGCATGTTACGGAGTACGCTTCCTGAAAGCATANATCTGTTGTGGACGCCCGGGGTTAATCTTTGGAAGGTAGAGATGGATCCTGTGCAATTGGACCAGGTAATAACTAATTTAGTCATAAATGCTAAAGATGCAATTACAAGTGGAAAGGGGCGTATTACTATCAAAACTCAGAATGTTATTCTGGATGATGAGTATTGTAAGAAACATCAGGACATTGTTCCGGGAAGGTATGTGGAATTAAGTATAATTGATAACGGATGCGGAATGTCCAGGGATGTGTTGGACCATCTGTTTGAACCATTTTTTACTACAAAAGACCCAAGCAGAGGCACAGGATTGGGATTATCGACTGTATATGGAATTGTTAAACAAAACAAAGGATCAATCAGTGTTTACAGCGAGATTGGCAAGGGCACAGCAATCAAGATTTATTTACCGGCATTAGAAGAGAAGGAANAGGAAATAAAACCAATAAAGACATTTGTTAAGNCCAAGCTTGAAAGCGGGTCAGAGACTATTCTTGTTGTAGAAGATAATGAAATGGTACTTACGTCTGTGCGTACAATATTGCAACGGCTTGGTTATAAGACAATATTTNCTACAAATGCTAAAGATGCACTGGAAATAATTCAAAAATACAATCAAAAGATAGACTTACTCATGACTGACGTGGTGATGCCAGACATGAACGGGAAAGAACTTTATCAAGAGGCTAAAAAGATTTGCCCGGGATTAAAGGTTTTNTTTGTTTCGGGCTATGCAGCTGAGATTTTAGAGGAAGATGGTTTTACGGGTGGGCATATTTCATTTTTAAGTAAACCGTTTTCAGACGAAACATTAGCTAATGCCATACGGAATGCTTTGGAGAGTTAAAGATAGAATCAATCTGTCGCATTTTGAGAGCTGGGTTGATTGGCGATGACTGAATTTTGTGGTAGCAAATTCGATTGTAAATTAATAACGATTAATTGTTTACAGATAATTTTTAAGGATCGGTTTTAGTTTTTTCACAACTTGTGGTCTCCAACAGGTTTTNGGTGTGATAATAGCATTTTCAAGTGCCTTATGACATGAGCAGCTGAGATCGTGCGGTATCAGCGGGATAGCATTTAATATTATTTTTTGGGCAGTCGTAATGTTTTTCTTAAGATTAGCTATTACCATATCNACTGTTACGTTAGACTCATCATCTTTCCAGCAGTCATAATCTGTAATCATTGCNACAGTTGCGTATGCTATTTCTGCTTCACGGGCGCATCTGGCTTCACCCAGATTTGTCATACCAATTACACTGTAACCTGAATTATGGTTAGTTAAAGATTCGGCTTTTGTGCTAAATGCTGGCCCTTCCATATTTACGTAAGTCCCGCCGTCGTGCACTGGCAATTGAAGTTTTTGNCATACCTGGTAGATAATATTTTTTAGTTCGTGGCAGACTGGATGTGCCATGGATACATGCGCAACAATGCCGTTGCCGAAGAATGTATGTTCTGAAGATTTCTTGGTGTGATCCACAAACTGATCTGGCAAAACAATGTCACATGGTTTAAATCTTTCCTGAAGTGACCCTACGGCGCTTATACTGATAATCCAGGCAACACCTAATTTTTTAAAGGCAAAAATATTAGCTTTATGATTAAGCTCATGCGGCGCTATAGAGTGATTTCTGCCATGCCTTGGCAAGAATACAACCTGTCGGTTTGCAATTTTGCCTGTTAGTAAACTGTCGGAAGGTTTACCAAAAGGAGTAGACACATTGATCCATTTTGGATTCTCTATATCAGGCATCTGATAGAGACCGCTTCCGCCAATGATTCCTATTTTTGGTTCTGACATCAGTAAGAGACTATTCAACGGTGACGCTTTTTGCAAGATTTCTAGGTTTATCTACATCGCGCCCCAGGATTACAGCAATATGATAAGCTAGCAGCTGTAATGGAATAACAGTCAGTATAGGAGAAAGTTGTTCAGCAGTTTCTGGAATAAAGATTATATCATTTGTGAATTCTCCGATTCGTTTGTCGTTTTCTGTGGCTATGGCAATGACGGGGCCATTTCTGGCGCGTATTTCTTGTAAGTTGGATATAGTCTTATCATAAAGAACACCTTTTGGGATAATGATTACACTGGGTGTTTTTTCATCGATCAATGCGATGGGACCGTGCTTCATTTCAGCGGCGGGGTAACCTTCGGCATGAATATATGAAATTTCTTTAAGTTTTAACGCACCTTCCAGGGCTACCGGGAAATTATATTGACGTCCGAGGAATAAGAAGTCTTTTGCATTTGCGTATTTTAATGCAATTTCTCTGATCCTATTATTTTGGGATAAAACGGTTTTAATATGTTCTGGCAATAACTCTAAAGCTTTTATCATTTCTAATGCCTGGCGTGAGGACATCATTCGCATTCTCCCCATGAGCATCGAGAATAGAGTTAATACTGTAACTTGTGAGGTGAATGCTTTAGTTGATGCCACACCGATTTCAGGCCCTGCATGGAGNTATATACCGCCATCGGCTTCGCGCGCGATTGTACTACCGACCACATTGCATATTGAAAGCACTTTATGGCCTCGGCGTTTTGCTTCGCGCAGGCCAGCAAGTGTATCGGCTGTTTCTCCAGATTGTGTAATTGCGATTACCAGTGTGTTTTTCTCAAGTGGCGCATTTCTATACCTGAATTCACTTGCATACTCGACCTCAACTGGGATGTGAGCAAATTCTTCGATAAGATACTCACCTGTTAATGCTGCATGCCAGCTTGTACCGCAAGCGATCATGACTATACGGTCAATGGCTCTTAATTCAGATGCACTCATATTTAAGCCACCGAATCTTGCNGTGACTTCTTCGTGATCTATTCGACCTCTAATTGCATTGGCAATGGTTTGAGGTTGTTCAAATATTTCCTTGAGCATGAAATGAGGGAATTCACCTTTTTCAGCTTCTTCGGGGCTGTATTCGATTTTGCTGATCTGGATTTTTGCGGTATCTGTCCCTAGATTAGATATCTTGAAGTCATTTTTGGTAATGATAGCGACATCATAATCATTGAGGTAAATGGCTTGCTTGGTGTGTGCGATTATGGCGTTTGTATCGCTGGCNAGAAAATTTTCATTATCTCCCAGACCGATGATAAGAGGTGAGCCGCGTCGGGCCGCGATAATAACATCTGGATGATCACGGCTGATAACGGCTATACCATATGTTCCTATGACTTCTTTTAATGCATTGATTACCGCTTGAAACAGCGGATGTACATTGCTGTTGGAGTTTGATGTAACGATTTGTTTGTAATGTTCGCCTATGAGATGCGCCAGGACTTCCGTGTCAGTCTGAGAAGTGAATGAATGATTAAGTTTAATGAGCTTTTGTTTTAATTTTTCGTAATTTTCTATCACACCATTATGGACTATGGCGATACTGCCAGTCTGATCTAAGTGAGGATGTGCATTAGTATCTGAGGGAGGTCCATGTGTAGCCCATCGAGTNTGNCCTATGCCTAAAGTCCCTATGACTTTGCGGTTTTTGAGTTCGCTGGCTAAGCCGTCGTCGATTTTGCCTTTTTTCTTTATTATCTGAAATTGGTTTTGATTTATGATGGCCAGGCCTGCGCTATCGTAACCTCGATATTCCAGTCGTCTTAAACCTTCCAATATGATTGGTTCAGCCTGCTTATGACCTATGTAACCTATTATTCCGCACATAAAGCATTTAATTAAGTATGGCTCTTGCCAAATTTAATTTAGAAGGTTATTTGTTTTATAATACAGATTCAAGAAAGGAATGTTATGTCTGATTTAAAATGTCCTGACGTATCGCCTGACGACGTACTGGCAATTGTTTTAGGTGGAGGCCAGGGGACAAGGTTATTTCCGCTGACGAAAAATCGGGCGAAGCCTGCGGTGCCGTTGGCGGGCAAGTATCGGCTTGTTGATATTCCGATATCAAATTGTATTAATGCGGGGATAAAGCGGATATATTTATTGACTCAATTTAATTCGGCTTCATTGCATAGGCATATATCGCAATCGTACAAGTTTGATCATTTTACTCGTGGGTTTGTAGAGATCTTAGCAGCTGAACAAACTTTGACAAACAGGTCCTGGTATCAGGGAACAGCCGATGCTGTGAGAAAGAATTTGCCTCATTTTTTGAATAACGGATTTCAGTATGCCCTTATTCTTAGTGGAGATCAGTTATACCGCATGGATTTCAGGAAAATGTTGGCACAGCATTTAATGACTGGTGCAGAACTCACTATAGCTACCTTACGTGTGCCAGAGGNGAGAGCCCCTGCTTTCGGAATTATGCAAATTGATGAGTCACTCAGGATTAATAATTTTGTTGAGAAACCTCAAGATCCCGAGGTGATCAGATCTTTAAAGATTCCGGAACCGCTTTATGACAGGCTGAAACTTCCGCGTGAGGGCGGAACCATACTGGCATCGATGGGAATTTACTTGTTTAGTAAGGAAGCATTGTTGGATTTATTAAACAATGCAATGACTGACTTTGGGAAGCATATTATTCCAAAGGCGATTAATGTTAAAAAGGTTTATGCTTTTATTTTTGATGGGTATTGGGAAGACGTAGGTACGATACGTTCCTTTTTTGATGCGAATATTGATCTGGTATCTGAGTTGCCGAAGTTTAATTTTTTTGATATGACGGCGCCGATTTTTTCCCGGCCCAGGTTTTTGCCTGCATCAAAGGTAAATGGCGCGGAATTGGATCATGTAATTATATCGGATGGAAGTATTATCAATTATGCACGCCTTTCATACTGTGTGATTGGTTTGAGGAGTCGGATTGAACGCGGCAGTTTTTTAAGCAGGACTATTGTTTTTGGTAGCGATTTTTATGAATCTGAGGAATCAATACGCCAGAGTTTAGCAGAGGGTAAACCAAAGATAGGCATTGGGTCGGGCACGAGAATTGAAAATGCCATTATAGATAAGAACGCGCGAATTGGGGATAATTGTATCATCACGCCTATGGGTAAGCCTGANAATATGGATCATCCAATGTTTTATATAAGAGACGGGATTGTCATAATACCCAAAAACGGCGTAGTGCCTCATGGGACAATAATATAACTTAAGCTTCAGAAACTTTCCTGCCCAAATGATTTGTGGCGGTGGCTTATTTCAGTTGCCAGATTACTTAAAGCTTGCATGGATTCGTTATTTGGACAGCCCTTGCAAAAAACGCCCGGGATTACTTCGGCCTTCGTTGAAGAAAGGATGTTAAGAAGCTGCTCTTGCATTTTTTGGGCCCAACCATAAGAACCGAACATGGTAATAAGCCTTGCTTTGGGCTTTAAGATAGACACCAGATATGCTGCGTAGGCAAGCAATGGATGTAATCCATTTACGACAGTTGGTCCGCCAAAGATTAAAGATCCAGCATCCACCAGAGCTGAAGCGAGTTTGCCTATATCTGTTGAGCTAAGTTCAAATAAATGAACTTTAATACCTTGACGGGTTAATTCCGAAAGTAAATGGTTAGCCATTTTTTCGGTGCTGCCATGCATAGAAACATACATGAGTACAGTTTCATTCTTAACATTATCAGATGCCCATTGTTTATAGGCAGAGATAGGCCTGGATGGCAAAAGATGAATTGGCCCGTGACTTGGAGCGATGATGGCGGGCTTAATTGTATCAAGTTTTTG
>JGI24721J44947_10003294_pt1 | contig 22830 bp, 20 predicted proteins | sample YelNatPaOPGAMG01_FD_44947 | JGI IMG/M metagenome (IMG submission 44947) | reverse complement strand
CTCGATCCAGGCCCCCACGACCTCCACGGCGACGGGCGGAGTTTCACCGCAGCCTTCCGTGGCCGCGCCCGCCGAGCAGCCTCCGACGCCCGAGCCTGTTGCGCCGCGACGCGCCCGTCCCTCCATTTCTCGCGGGCCGGAGGGAGCGGGTGAAGCTGCCGCGGTAACGCCTCCCGCCCGCACTGCGGAGAGCGCTTCCGAACCAGCCCAGCAAGCAACGCCCTCGGAGCGCCGGGCGCCGGCTGCCGACGTCAAAGCGCTCGAGGAGCTTCAGGAACGCATGGTGATGCTGGCTTCGCGCGCCGGCGCCGTCCGCTCGAGCCTCGAAACGCTGCAAAGGCAGCAGGCAGCCATGGGCCTGAACCTGCGCGGCGACATTCTCGCCTCCTGGAAGCGCATGGAACATTACATGGATCAGGCGGAAGCCGCGCTCAACAAACGCGACGCGGCGGCAACGCGCCGTCACCTGGAAGCCGCTGAACGCGAGATAGACCGGCTGGAGAATTTCCTCGGGCGCTGATCCCGGGGCCTCCGCGTTCCGAGCCGCCGAGGCTGAGCGCAAAAACGTTTCAGCGCTCCAGCAAATCGCGCAGCTTGCCGCCCGGTCGCCAGATCGTCTGATCGCGCTCGGGCCCCGTCGAGATACAACCTATTTCCACGCCGATTCGTTCTTCGAGAAAGTCCAGATACTGGCGGGCGCGCGTAGGAAGGTCTTCGTAACGAGTAAGTCCGAAGGTCGAACTGCGCCAGCCGGGCAGCATCTCGTAGACCGGCTCGACGGCGCTCATGGCGCGGTGCGTGGCGGGCATCTCGTCAATCGGCTGCCCGTTGAGTTTGTAACCCACNCACACCGGGATTTCATCGAACTGGTCGAGCACGTCGAGCTTGGTGATCACCAGGCTGTCGAAGCCGTTGATCATGGCGGTGTAACGCAGCAGGGGGACGTCGAACCAGCCGCAGCGCCGGGGCCGTCCCGTCACGGCGCCGAATTCGACACCCACGCGGCGCAACGCCTCGCCGCGTTCATCCAGCGCCTCGGTAGGGAACGGACCGCCACCTACCCGCGTCACGTAGGCCTTGGAGACCCCGACTACGGCGTGAATGGCCGTGGGCGGTACTCCGGCCCCGATCGGGGCGCCGCCCGCGCAAGCGCTGGAGGAAGTCACGAACGGGTAAGTTCCGTGGTCAATGTCGAGCATGGTGCCCTGGGCGCCTTCGAACAGGAGACGGCGGCCCGAACGGATGGCCTCNTTGAGCAGCTTTGCCGTGTCGCAAACCATCGGGCGCAACCGCTCGGCGTACTCTTCGTACTGGGCGCGGATGGCGGCGAAGTCAATCGGTTCGCCGATGCGGAAGGCGGTGCGAACGACCTCCTTGTCCTCGGCCAGGGCGTCGTAGAGCTGNCGGAAGTTNTCGCGATCCAGCAAGTCGGCCATGCGGATGCCGCGCCGCGCCACNTTGTCCTCGTAACAGGGGCCGATACCGCGCGACGTCGTGCCGATGGCCAGCCGTCCGGGTCGCGCTTCGCTGATGCGCTCCAGCATCCGGTGGAAAGGAAAAATCACGTGAGCGCGATTGCTGATGAACAAGCGGCCGCGTACCTGGATGCCGGCCTTCTCCAGCATCTCAATCTCCTCCAGCAGCGCTGCCGGGTCAATCACCAGGCCGTTGCCGATCACGGCCAGCTTGCCGCAAAGGATGCCGCTCGGCACCAGCTTGAGGATGAACTGGCGGTCCTGGATGCGCACCGTGTGGCCGGCGTTGTGCCCGCCCTGGTAGCGGATTACGATATCGAAGCGCTCGGCGAACAAGTCCACTACCTTGCCCTTGCCCTCGTCGCCCCACTGCGCACCTAGCACGACGATGTTACCCATGGGTTACCTTCCACTTTTCGGCGCGGCGCGGCCCTTTCCGGCGTGCCGATGTTGAGGGACTTGAACTACTCATTCTATCAGCCCCGGCAGAAGCCTCGCCGAGCGATACTGGTGGGTGCAGGATGCTTCCGACCGCTCTGTGTCTGGCCGTTTGGGTCGCCGCCGCTGGGATCTTGCAGCCGGTCCCGCAGGCGCGCGTGACGGACGCATGGCCCATCCAGGTTCTCGAAGTTACAGGTAACCAGAATTACTCGCAAGAGCAGATCCTGGCGGTCGCCGGCCTGCGCCCGGGCCAGATCGCGACCCCCAAAGACTTTGAAGCTGCGCGGGACCGGCTGGCTGCAACGGGCGCCTTCCAGACGATCGAATTTCGTTTCGGACCTGCGCCGGGTGGCAAAGCTTACGCGGTCAGCTTCCAGGTGGTCGAGGCCGGTCCCTTCTTTCCGGTTCGCTTCGAGGATCTGCCGCTGACGGACGAGGAGATCAAAGCGCACCTGCGTGCGCTGGATCCGTTGTTCGGAGAACGCATCCCGGCCACCGAGGACGTGCTGGCCCGCTACGCGCGCGCCATCGAACAACTGCTCGAGCAAAAGGGCAAACGGCAGGCGGTGCGCGGGCGGCTGATGTCTGAAGGCGCTGAACCGCTGGCCGTGGTCTTCGGTCCCGCGATCCAACCTCCGGTGATTGCCGAGGTGCGGTTTATCGGCAATCAGGTGATCCCGACCACAGCGTTGCAGCGCGCCATGCACGCCGTCGCGGTAGGCATTCCGTACAAGGAGAAAACCTTTCGCCAGTTGCTCGAGGCCAACGTGCGTCCGCTCTATGAAGCCCGCGGCCGGGTTCGCGTGCGCTTCCCCGAAATTCAGGTGACGCCGGCCCAGGGCATCAAGGGCGTGGTGGTGACCGTGAAGGTGGACGAGGGGGAAAGCTACAAGCTGGGTAGCTTCCGCGTGGAAGGGGGACCGGTCGAAGCCGCAGAGCTGCTGCGCGTNGTCGANCTGAAGGAAGGCGAGCTGTTCGANGGNGCGCGGGTGGCCGCCGCAGCCGAACGGATCCGGAAGCGTCTGCGTCGTGACGGCTACATGAAGGCAGAGGTCAAGACGGCCCAGACGGTGCAGGAGGCGAGCCGCACGGTGGACGTGACGTTTCGGGTAGAGGCCGGGCCGCAGTACCTGTTCGACCGCCTCGTCATTCGCGGCCTGGATCTGGTGGCCGAGGCAGCCATCCAGCGCATGTGGACGCTGAAGCCCGGCCAGCCCTTCAACGCCGACTATCCCGACTATTTCCTTGCCCGAATCCGCGAGGAAGGCGTCCTGGAAAATCTCCGCAAGGCCAGCGCGTNGCTGGAGACCGATGACGCGGCGCGCACGGTCCGCGTCACGCTCGAATTTCGCTGAGGCCTGCCCGAGCGCCCGTCCGATTTGATAAGCTCACTGCGGTTATGCAACGAGCGTGGCTATGTGCTCTTGTCGCCGTGTATCTCGGGGGCGCCGAATCCATCCCCCGCCCCGAACATCCGCAACCCCAGTTCCAGCGCGAGCAGTGGCTCAATCTGAACGGGAANTGGGAGTTCGAGTTCGACGACGCCAACGCCGGCCTGAAGGAAAACTGGGCCGGCGGCGGGAAGAAATTCAGCCGAACAATTACTGTGCCATTTTGTTTCGAGTCCCCGGCGAGCGGCATCGGNGATCCTTCCTTCCANCCCTGGATCTGGTACCGGCGAAGCTTCACCGTGCCCGAGGCCTGGCGCGGCAAACGCGTCTGGCTGCGCTTCCAGGCGGTGGACTACCGCGCTTGGGTGTGGGTCAACGGCCAGTACGTGGGTTTCCACGAAGGCGGCAGCACGCCCTTCGGCTTCGACATTACCGAGCAGCTCAGGCCCGGCGCCAACGCCGTGACTGTGCGCGTCGAGGATCCGCCCACCGATCGTTCCATCCCGCGCGGCAAGCAATACTGGGAAGTCCAATCGCGCGGCATCTTTTACACTCGCACCAGTGGGATCTGGCAGACGGTCTGGCTGGAGGCCGTCGAAGAGACGCACCTCGAACGGGTCCGCATCACGCCTGAGATTGACGGCTCCGTGCGTTTCGAGGCATTCATCGCCCAGCCGCGACCGGGNCTGGAGCTNCATGCGCTGATTTATTCCGGAGGCAAGACGGTGGCCTCGGCCATGACGCTGGCGGAGGGTTCGCCAGTGACGGTCATGGCGGGAGTGGCCGGNCCGCGGCTGTGGTCGCCGGCTACGCCCAACCTCTACGACGTGACCTTCGAATTGCGCCACCAGGGCAAGGTGCTCGATCGCGTGTCCTCCTACTTTGGATTCCGCTCGGTCGCGGTGGAAAACGGGCGGGTGACGCTCAACGGGCGCGCGATTTATCTGAAGTTCCTGCTGGACCAGGGCTACTGGCCGCAAAGCAACCTAACCCCGCCCTCCGACGAGGCCATCCAGTACGACATTCGCATCGCTAAAGAAATGGGCTTCAACGGCGTACGAAAGCACCAGAAGGTCGAGGACCCTCGCTTCCTGTACTGGGCGGACCGGTTGGGCTTTCTGGTCTCGGGCGAGATGCCGAACGCCTATGTCTACCACGCGGCGTACGTGGACCGCTTCACGCGCGAGTGGATCGAGGCGCTGGAGCGGGATTACAATCACCCTTCCATCATCATCTGGGCGCCGATCAACGAAAGCTGGGGCGTCCCCAATCTGCGCGAACCGCGGCAGCAACAGCATCTGAAGGCGCTCTACGCGCTGACCAAATCGCTCGATCCCACGCGNCTGGTGATTGACAACGAGGGCTGGCAGCACACGGACCAGACGGACCTGTTCGCNGTGCACGATTACGCGCGCACGGGCGAACTGCTGTTCAGCCGCTGGAATCGTGACTTCTCGNGACCGGGCGCGAGCCTGCCGCCCACTGGACCCGGCTACCTGATCCCCGGCTATGTTTACAACGGCGCGCCACTGTATCTGTCGGAATTTGGCGGCGTGGCTTACATCCCGCCGGGCCACCAGGTTCCCAAGGACGCGTGGGGTTACGCGGGCGTCGAGAAGACCGCCGAGTCAGCCCTGGCGCGCCTGCGTGGCCTGTGGGAAGCCATCGCCAGGCTGCCTTTCGCCGGCCTCTGCTACACGCAGTTGACGGACGTGGAGCAGGAGATCAACGGTTTGCTGACTTACGACCGCAAGCCGAAATTCGACACCAAAGCCATTCGGGAGATCAACGAGCTCGTGCGTTGAGAGGTGCAGGTATGGAAGTTTCCTGGGCTGGACTGCTGGTGGTGGCCCTGGGCGCAGCCATGCAGGGCAGCTTCGCGCTGCCGCAGAAGTTCATCCGCGGCTGGGCCTGGGAAAAGATGTGGCTCGTGTATTCGATCACAGCCATGATCGCGTTGCCGTGGCTGCTCATCATGACTGCGATTCCCGAGGCATGGTGGGCTTATCCCGGCGTGCCGGGCGGCGTGATCGCGCGTACGGCGCTGTTCGGCGCGGGATGGGGCGTGGGGTCAGTGCTGTTCGGGCTGGGTATTGCCCGGGTGGGCATGGCGCTGGCTTTCGCCATTATCATCTCGCTGACCGCGGCGGTCGGCTCCATCGTGCCGCTGGCGGTGCTGCACCCGGACCAGCTCGCCACGCGACGCGGTCTGCTGCTGTTTGCGGGGCTGGCCGTGGTCGTCATCGGTGTGGGTCTTTGCTCGCGCGCGGGCGCCATGAAAGAGGCCGCCGCAGGACGCCCGGCCACGGCGCGGGGAGGCTTCGGACGCGGGCTGGCGATCTGCATCGCCTCTGGCATCGCCTCGCCCATGATGAACTTCAGCTTCGCGTTCGGCGGGCCGATTGCGGAGGAAACCCGGCGGCTCGGGAGCGGTCCGGCAGCGGCCAACTTTGCCGTGTTTGCCATTGCCGTCTCGGCGGGCTTCNTCATCAACGCGGGCTATTGCCTCTACCTTCTGGCGCGGAACCGGAGCTGGAGTTCAGGCGAGGCGGGCCGCGGGTTGAGCAACACTCTGCTGGCCATTGCGATGGGCGCCCTGTGGCTGTTCGGCTTCTACTTTTACGGTTCGGGCGCGGCCTGGCTGGGCAGCTACGGTCCGATCGTGGGCTGGCCCGTCTTCATGACGGTCATGGTGCTGGTGGCCAATTTCTGGGGCCTCGCCACGGGCGAGTGGAAGCAGGCGCCGCCGCAGGCCCGAAGGCTGCTGAAGCTCGGCATTGCCGTCCTGATCGCCGCGCTGATCGTGATCGGGGCCGCCGCTCAGGCCTGAGAGCCGACCGAGCGACAGGACGGCAGCGCGCTCTGCTATAAACGAAATAGGAATCCGCATGCAGAACGTGCTGGCGATCCTGCTGGCAGGCGGCGCGGGCGAACGTCTGTACCCGTTGACCCGGCACACGGCCAAGCCGGCCGTGCCCTTCGGCGGCCATTACCGCATCATTGATTTCACCCTGTCGAACTGCATCAACTCCGACGTCCGGCGCATCTTCATCCTCACGCAATACAAGTCCCTGGAACTGACGCGGCACGTGCGTGAAGGCTGGAATATCCTTTCCGCCGAGCTGGGCGAATACATCGAGATCATTCCGCCCATGAAACGCATTCACGAGGANTGGTATCTGGGCACGGCGGACGCCGTTTATCAAAATTGCGAAAGCATTCTTGCCGAAAATCCGGAATATACGCTGGTGCTTTCGGGCGATCACATTTACAAGATGAATTACCGGGAAATGATCGAGTGGCACCAGCGTCACAATGCAGAAATTACGCTGGCCACCATCCAGATGCCGCCCGAAGAGGCCAGCCGGTTCGGCGTGGTCGAGATTGCTCCCGACTACCGGGTCGTGGGCTTCGAGGAAAAGCCCAAACACGGCAACCCGGCGCGGTCCATTTTCAACCCCGAGATGATCAGTGCCTCCATGGGCATCTACGTATTCAACACGCGGGTGCTGGTGGAGGCGGTGACCGAGGACGCTGCGGATCCGGCTTCGACGCACGACTTTGGGCGCGACGTGCTGCCCAAGGCGATTCACAAGTACCGCGTCTACGCATACGACTTCGTGGACCTGAACAAGAAGGCGGCCCGTTACTGGCGGGACGTGGGAACCATTGACGCCTACTACGAGGCCAACATGGATCTGGTGGCGGTGACGCCGGAGTTCAACCTCTATGACGAGAAATGGCCGGTGCGGACGCGCCCGTTGCAACGTCCCCCGGCGAAGTTCGTCTTTGCGCAGGAAGGGCGGCGCATGGGCGTGGCCATTGATTCGATCGTCTCCGGCGGCTGCATCATCTCGGGCGGACGGGTGATTCGCTGCGTGCTGTCGCCCGGCGTGCGCGTCAACAGTTACTGCGAAGTGGAAAGCTCGATCCTGATGCACAATTGTGAAATCGGTCGTTACAGCCGCATCCGGAGGGCGATCATCACCCCCAACGTGAAGGTGCCGGAAAACAGCGTGATCGGTTACGATCTGGACCAGGATCGGGCGCGAGGTTACTTTGTGACCGACTCGGGCATCGTGGTGGTGACCGACGAACAGGCGTCTTACACCAGCAGCGTGCGCCAGTCGGCCTGAAAGGTGTGGAGGCCGGGGCCGCCGGCCGTGAAGGATTTTCGTAGAAACCAAGGAGAGGTGAATTCATGGAAATCGTACGAGTCATCGGACGCGAAATTCTGGATTCCCGCGGGAATCCGACGGTAGAAGCAGAAGTCTGTCTGGCGGACGGCAGCGTGGGACGCGCCGCGGTGCCTTCGGGCGCTTCCACCGGCGAACACGAAGCCCTCGAGCTGCGTGACGGGGACAAGAAGCGCTACCTGGGTCGCGGCGTCACCAAGGCGGTCGGCCACATCAANGGCGAGATCGCGAAGGCCATCTGTGGCATGAGGGCGGACGAGCAAGCGGCGCTGGACCGCAAACTCATCGAGCTGGACGGAACCCCCAACAAGGGCCGCCTGGGCGCCAACGCGATTCTGGCCGTCTCCATGGCGGCAGCGCGGGCTGCGGCCGCTGCTCACAAGCTGCCCCTGTACCGGTACCTGGGCGGCGTCGGAGCACGCANCTTGCCCGTACCCCAGATGAACATCCTCAATGGCGGCGTCCACGCCGANAACTCNGTGGACGTGCAGGAATTTATGATCGTNCCCTTCGGCGCTCCNTGCTTCGCCGAGGCGCTGCGCATGGGCGCGGAAATCTTCCACACCCTGAAGGCCGTCCTCAAGCANCGCGGNTACTCGACGGCNGTCGGCGACGAAGGCGGATTCGCCCCCAATCTNAAATCCAACGAGGAAGCGCTNGAAGTGATCCTNGAAGCCATCAACAAAGCGGGTTACAAAGCNGGCGAGGATGTCGCGCTGGCGCTCGACCCGGCGGCCAGCGAATTCTACGATGCCGCNAAGGGCAAGTACNTCTTCAAGAAGTCCGACAAGAGCGAGCGCACGCCCGAGGAGATGGCCCGGTTCTGGGCNGAATGGGTGCGGCAGTACCCGATCGTCTCGCTGGAAGACGGCATGGCCGAGGACGACTGGGAAGGCTGGAAGATCCTCACCCAGATGCTCGGTGAGAAGATTCAGCTTGTAGGCGACGACATCTTCGTGACCAACGTGAACCGCCTCGCGCGCGGCATCGAGCAGGGAATCGCCAATTCCATTCTGATCAAGCTCAACCAGATTGGCACGGTCACCGAGACTCTGGAAACCATGCAGATGGCGGTGAGGGCCGGTTACACCACGGTCATTTCGCACCGATCGGGCGAAACCGAGGATCCGTTCATCGCCGATTTCGCCGTAGCCACCAACGCCGGCCAGATCAAGACCGGCTCGGCCAGCCGAACCGACCGCATCGCCAAATACAATCAGCTCCTNCGGATCGAGGAGGACCTGGGCCGGGCTGCGNTCTTCGCCGGTCGCAAGGCTTTGAAGCGATGAACGGCGCTGGTTTTCGNTGAATCAGTAGAGGAAGGGGCTATGTACAAGCTTGTCTTGCTCCGACACGGAGAAAGTATCTGGAACAAGGAGAACCGCTTCACGGGCTGGACGGACGTGGATCTGTCCGAGCGCGGCATTGAGGAGGCGCACGAGGCGGGCCGGATNCTGAAGCGCGAAGGNTATACCTTCGATCTGGCCTTCACCTCGGTGCTCAAGCGCGCCATTCGCACGCTCTGGATCGTCCAGGACGAGATGGATCTGATGTGGATTCCGGTCCAAATCTCCTGGCGGCTAAACGAGCGCATGTACGGCGCGCTCCAGGGCCTCAACAAGGCGGAGATGGCGGAGAAGTACGGCGAGCAGCAAGTGCTNCTCTGGCGCCGCAGTTACGACATTCCGCCNCCGCCACTGGACAAGAGCGATCCGCGCTGGCCGGGGCACGATCCGCGTTATCGCGATCTGCCCGAGGANCTGATCCCGGTGACNGAGTCCCTCAAGGACACCGTGAACCGCTTCCTGCCTTACTGGCACGAGGCCATCGCCCCGGCGATCAAGTCGGGCAAGCGCGTGCTCATCGCGGCTCACGGCAATAGCCTGCGGGCCCTGGTCAAGTATCTGGACAATATCTCGGACGAGGACATCGTCCATCTGAACATTCCCACGGGCATGCCGCTGGTGTATGAGCTCGATGAGGACTTGCGCCCGCTGCGCAGCTACTATCTGGGCGATCCCGAGGCGGTGCGCAAGGCCATGGAGGCGGTGGCGGCGCAGGGACGGAGGCGCCAGCCGCAGCCGGCCTGATGGNTCGGNNNGAGGCTGCCTGGAGCAGCGGGCAGCCTCACCAACCCGGACGGCGATAGACTTCCCGCCCGTCCACCACCGTGAGCAGGGCCTCGATGTCTTTGATTTCGTCTTCGGGGCACTCGAGATAATCCTTCGAGATGACCACGAAGTCGGCCAGCTTGCCCGGCTCGATGGATCCCTTCAGGTTCTCCTCGAAACTCAGGTAAGCCGCGTTGAGCGTCCACAACCGGAGGGCTTCCAGCCGGGTGATTCGCTGCTCGGGNTTNAGCACCGAGCCGTCCGCGGTACGCCGGGTGATCGCCATCCACATGCCGAANAACGGATGGTAGGGGTTGATCGCCTTGCGCGCGTCAAAGCGGATCATGTGATCCGAGCCGCCAGCCACGATGATTCCTTCATCGAGCATGGAGCGCAGCGGAATGAAGTGGCGCATGCGGGCGGGGCCGAAGACGTCCTTGAGAGCCGGGCCGTCGAAGTGATGCCAGGCGGGCTGGCAGTCAAAGAGCACGCCCATGCGCACCGCGCGCGCCCGTGCCTCNTCGTTGGGGAAGTTGCCGTGACTGACGGTAAATCGCCGGGGGCGGATAGGTCGCTCGCGGTCCGCGGCCTCGTAGGCGTCCAGTAACAGNTCCGTGGCGCCGCCGCCCGCAGTATGGGCTGTCATCTGCCAGCCCAGCCGATTGGCNGTAATNGCCATTTCGAACAGATTTTCCTTGGGAACGTACAGCACGCCNCGGTAGTCCGGATCGTAGTAACCGTAAACGGCGGTGTTCTCCCCGTAGGGTTCGCGCAGGTAGGCCGTGCCGATCAGGATGCCGCCATCCACGATGGTCTTGATNGATCCCACGCGCACCCATTCGTCNCCGAAGCCNGTNACGAAGGGGATGCGCATGATTTCCTGGCGCACCTGTTCGGGCTTGCCTTGGGCGCTGATCAGGAAAGTTACGTAGGTGCGCACGGTAAGCCGCCCGGCCTGTCGTAACTCCTGGTACGCGCGGAANCCCTCGGGNCCCTGGCCGCGATCAATCGTNCTGGTGATGCCGGCCTCGTTGTACTTCTTTTGCATGCTCTCGATGGCCCAGACGAGGTCGCGATGGGTGATCTGGCGCGTGCGGCGCAATGGCCCCAGAAGATCCGGCGCCCCGAGGATCAAGCCCGTGGGTTCGCCTTTTTCGTCCTTGATGATCTTGCCGTTGGGAGGCTGCGGGGTATCGCGCGTGATCTTCAATTTGGCCAGCAAAGCCGAGCTCAGCACGGAAGCGTAACCGTTGTCGGCCATCACCAGACGTCCTGGCGCCGCTGCGTCGAGCTCGTAGCGTGTCGGATAGCGGCGCTCCCGCAGGCGCGTGGCGTATACCTTGGGCACGAAAATGAGGCGGTCGGCGGGCAGGCGGGCGGCCTGCTGGCGGATGTAGGCCTGCACGTCCGCGATCGTGTTCATCACCGGCACGGGCCCTTCCTGTTCGCTCAGAGCGGCGCCTGAAGGATGGGTGTGGCTGTCAATCAGTCCGGGTACCACGCAACGCCCGCCGAGATCTACACGGCGAGTCATGTGGCCGGCGTACTTCAAAATCTCCTCGTTGGAACCGACCGCGAGAAAGCGATTGCCGCGGATGGCCAGCGCCTGGGCNCGCGGCCGCCCTTCCCACATGGTGATGATCTTCGCGTTGTAGTAAATCACGTCAGCAGGCTGGGCCANGGCGAGNGCGGGAAACAAAACGGCGAACCAATTTCGTGCCGTCATGGTTCAGTAACCCCGCTGTTTGTCCACCACGTTGATGAGCGGTAGACCGTGTACGTAGCGGCGCACGTTTTCCGCGAAGAACTCGATGAGGCGGCGTTGCCGGTCCGGGCCCCAGCCGGAAGTGTGCATGGTCATGACCACGTTCGGGCAGTCGAAGATAGGATGGTCCGGCGGCGGCGGTTCTTTGGGGAAGACGTCCAGGCCAGCGCCGGCGATCCAACCTTCTTTCAGGGCGCGCACCAGCGCCATGTCGTCGAAAAGCTGGCCGCGCGAGAGGGCGAGAAAGTAAGCCGTGCGCTTCATGCGGCGGAAGACGCGTTCGTTGAACATGCGGTCGGTCTGTGGCGTGTGAGGCGCCGCCGCCACCAGCACGTCCACCTGGGGAACCATCTCGTCGAACCACCCGGGATCGTGTAACTCGGCCACGAACTCGGGCTTGGGGATAGGCTTGGCATCCGTGCCCACGATCCGCATGTCGAATCCGTAGTACGCGCGGCGGGCTACCGCCATCCCGATACCGCCCATCCCCACGATCCCCATCGTGCGACCGGCCAGCTCCATGTAGTGGTCGGACTTGGGGCTTCCCACCGGCTTCCACTGGCGCTTGAGAAACTGCGGGTAGTAATATTTCGTGATGCCGCGCGTCAGGCAAAGCAGCATGCCGATTGCGGTTTCCGAGATTCCCGGCGCGAAGACACGGGCGCAGTTGGTGACGATGACAGGGCTGGAACGCAGCCGCGCGTCCATCCATTCCACTCCGGCGGCGCCGGCCTGGAGCCACTTCAGTTTGGGGGCATAATCCAAATCGGCCCCGCTGAGGCTTCCGTAAACCACCTCGGCCTCGGGCAAATGCCGCCGGAACTCCTCGCGGGTGCGTGCAATGATGATCTCCACCCTGGCGGGCGCGGCTGCCTCCTGAATCCGCCGCACTTCGTCCGGCTCGAAAGCATACATGGTGACGATGCGCAACGGCTCGCTCTGGATCTTCGCCTCCTGAACGAGGACCGGGGGAACGACTACCGGCTCACGTGCAGCGGCGGCGACAGGCGCGGCGCCCAGAAATCCCCGGCGAGAAATGCTTTCGCTCGACACAGTCACACCTCCGGTGAAGGCAAGAATACCACGCTTGCGGACGGCAGGTTCAGGGGTTCGGATAAACGTGCAGATTCTGGCTCGTCGTCTTTCGCCAGTCCGACAAAGGCGGAGCACCCAGCTTCTCGAAGACCTCCGCCAGCTCGCGCCGGAGGCCGTCCAGCGTCTTCCGGTAAGCCGGATCCTCGATCACGTTCCGCGTCTCGCCCGGATCTGCCTCCAGATCGTAGAGCTCGCTCGGCCACTCCGCGGTTCGCTCCACGTACTTCAGATTCTCGGTGCGAATGGCCCGCACATAGGCGTATTCGAAATAGAGCCGGTTCCGCCAGCTCACCTTTTGCCCGGCCAGAAGCGGAACATAACTGCGGCCAATGCGACGGCGGTCCGGCGGGGCTCCTACTCCCAGGTACTCAAGAATGGTGGGAAAGAAATCGTAAGCCGAAACCATTTCCTCGATCACCAGACCCTCACGGATGCGCCCGGGATGGTTCCAGATCATGGGCACGCGGATGGATTCCTCGTACATGTTGAAAGGTACCGTGCCATTGCCCTTGCCCCAGACTCCGTGATGGCCGGCGTTCCAGCCCTGATCGGCGGTAAAAATGACCAGCGTGTTTTCCCGCACGCCCAGCTCCTCGAGCCGCCGAAGCACGCGCCCCACGTTGTAGTCCACCCCGGTCACTAGCGCGCAGTAACTCCGCATCGCTTCCGTGTTACCGTGGAGCTTGCGCAGTTGCGGATTCTGCCTGGGATGCACGGGCTGGCGCGGGAAACAGCGGAAGCTTGCCTGGGCATAGGGAGCCCGNTAAATTTCGGGCTGGTAATCGTACGGCGTGTGCGGAGCATAAAACGGNACCATCAAGAAGAACGGNTNNGCATGGTGGCGGTCGAGAAACTCCAGAGCGTAGTCGGTAACGATGTCGGTCTTGAAGCCGGGAATTTTCTTGCGCTGCCCCTGCACCACGAAGACAGGATCGCGGTAAGTGCCTCCGCCGCCGGGCACCGTCACCCAGTAAGTAAAGCCGACCTGCGGGTATTCGTCATTACCCATATGCCACTTGCCGCACATGCCCAGCGTGTAACCGGCTTTGGCCAGCAGCTCGGTGTAGGTGGTCAGCCCTTGCAGGAAACGGCGCGACTTGGGTCCGAAGCTGTCCTCGGGTATCAAGTAGTCCTGCACGCCGTGGTGGGAAGGAAGCAAACCGGTAAGGTAAGTCATGCGGCTCGGCGAGCAGACGGGCGTGGCGGCGTATGCCCGAGTGAAGCGCGCTCCCCCGGCGGCGAGCTTGTCCAAGTTCGGCGTGTGAATCTCGTCGCATCCGTAAGCGCCCATGGCCCAGGCNCCGTGATCGTCGGTCATGAACAGNACNACGTTCGTGCGCGCCGCAAACCGCGACGCCAGCACCGCGGGAGTTGCCAGAAATTCGCGTCGGCTCAGATCCGGCATGGCGTAGCAATTGTACAATGGGCGATGCCGAGGAGGCCAGGATATGCCGCTGCCGGGCANGTTGAGCCGGAGACGCTTTTTGAGCGGGCTGGCGGNGCTCGCTCCCTGGTCTTCCCACGTCCCCGTGCGAGCCATCACCAAGGGTCCCAGGTTCCACTGGTTCGGCTACTACGACAAGCGCCAGTTCGATCCCACCGGGCGCTACGTGCTGGGAATGGAGGTAGATTTCGAGCATCGCTCGCCGCGGCCGGAAGATCGAATCCGGCTCGGCATGATTGATCTTCAGGATAGCGACCGCTGGATTCCGCTGGCTGAAACAAGCGCCTGGAACTGGCAGCAAGGCTGCATGCTCCAGTGGCTGCCGGGCTCCGATCGCGAAGTGATTTACAACGACCGGCAGGGCGACCGCTACGTCTCGGTCATCCTCGACGTTCGCTCGGGCCGCAAGCGCACGTTACCGGCGCCGATCTACGCCCTGAGTCCGGACGGGCGCTGGGCCGTGACCACCGATTTTCGCCGCCTGGCCCATACCCGCCCGGGCTACGGCTACAACGGCATCCCCGATCCCAATCGCGATGTGCCGGCCCCGGAAGATGCCGGCATCTGGCACGTGGACTTGCGCACAGGCCAGACGCGGCTCATCATCTCGATTGCGCAAATCGCGCGCACTCCCAGCCCGCCGCCTCACCCGCAACTGGACTGGACCGGCGCCACGCACTGGTTTAACCACTTGCTGGTCTCGCCCGACGGCCGGCGTTTTATTTTCCTGCACCGCTGGAAGGGAGGCGCCGCCGGCAACCGTTTCTTCACCCGCATGTTCACCGCCGATCCGGACGGAAAGAACCTTCACTTGGTGGACGGTTTCGGGGGCGTATCTCATTTCATCTGGCGGGACGCCCGGCATATCCTGTCATGGGCCAACCGCCCTCCCTTGGGCGGCAAATTTTACCTTTTCGAAGACCAGAGCGATCGCGTGGAGCCGGTGGGTCCGGANGTCATGACCCGCGACGGCCATTGCAGTTACTTACCAGGCAATCGTTGGATCCTGAACGATACTTACCCGGACAAGGAGCGGCAGCAGCACCTGTATCTCTACGACACGGCAACTGGCCGGCGCGTCCCGCTGGCCACTTTCTATTCGCCGCCCGAGTACGCCGGCGAGTGGCGCTGCGATCTGCATCCGCGTTTCAGCCCTGACGGCCGCTTCGTCACGGTGGATTCGGCGCACGAAGGCGGGCGGCAGATCTACCTCGTGGACCTGCGACCNGTGATCGGCTGAGCACTNGTCCCGGGGCGCCTGGCCGCTNGGATATACTACGACGCTGGCCGCCATGCGAAACTATCTTGCCTTCGATCTGGGCGCGGAGAGTGGCCGCGCCATGCTCGGTTCGATCCGCGACGACGTTCTCACGCTCGAGGAACTGCACCGCTTCCCCAACATCCCGGTGCGCCTGCCCACGGGCCTGTACTGGGATACACTGCGCCTGTTCCATGAGATCCTTCAAGGGTTGATCGCCGCCTGCNGGGGNCGCAAGATCCAGCTCGCCGGAGTNGGCGTGGACACCTGGGGTGTGGATTTCGCGTTGCTGGGCGCCGACGGGGCCCTGGTGGACAATCCACGCCATTACCGCGATTCCCGCAACAACGGCATGCTCGAACGCACCTTCGCCGTCATCCCGCGCGAGGAAATCTTCGCCCACACCGGCATCCAGTTCATGCAACTGAACACGCTCTACCAGTTACACGCCATGAAACTGGCGAANTCCCCCGCCCTCGAGGTGGCGCGCACTTTCCTGATGATGCCGGACCTGTTCAATTACTGGCTCACGGGCGTGATGCGCTGCGAGCTGACCGACGCCAGCACCACGCAGTTCTACAATCCGGTGAAGAAACGCTGGGCGTTCGAGCTGCTGGAGCGCCTGGGCCTGCCCACGACAATTTTTCCAGAAATTGTTCCACCCGGGACGCTGCTCGGCCCGCTCCTGCCCCACGTGGCCGAGGAAACCGGCGCCGGGGAAGTGCCGGTCTACGCCACCTGCTGCCACGACACCGCCTCGGCCGTGGCCGCCGTGCCAGCCGAGGGCGATGGCTGGTGCTACATCAGTTCGGGCACCTGGTCGCTGATGGGCGTCGAGCTGACCGAACCCATCATCAACCAGCGCTCGCTGGAACTGAACTTCACCAACGAGATCGGCGCTGCGGGCACGGTCCGCTTCCTCAAGAACATCGCCGGCATGTGGCTGTTGCAGGAGTGCCGTCGCGCCTGGGCTCTGGAAGGCCGCGAGTACTCTTACGACGAGCTGGCGCAACTGGCCGCGGCCGCGCCGCCCTTCACGGCGGTGATTGACCCGGACGCTTTCCTCGAACCCGGACGCATGCCCGAAAAGATCGCCGAGTACTGCCGCCGGACTGGGCAACCCGCCCCGGAACCGCCGGGGCCGATGTGCCGCACGATTCTGGAGAGTCTGGCGCTGCGCTACCGGCAGGTGCTGGAGAGCCTGGAGTCCCTGCTCGGACGGCGCATCGAACGCATCCACATCGTGGGTGGCGGCTCCCGCAATCGGGTCCTCAACCAGTTCGTTGCGGACGCCACGGGGCGCCCCGTGATCGCGGGTCCTGCGGAAGCCACCGCGGCGGGCAATGTCGCCGTGCAGGCGATCGGCGCGGGCTTGCTGAAGGATCTCCGCGAGGCCCGCGACCTGATCCGCCGTTCCTTCCCGATGACGGTTTTCGAGCCCAAGCCCCAAGCCGACTGGGACGCGGCCTATCAGCGCTTCTGCGCCCTGCGACCGAAAGAGTGAGGGGACCTGCGGAGAGGCGCGCCGGCTCGGCCCGCGGAGGAGGAGACTAGCGCCTCGCTGCCGGGGACATATCGCGCGTCGTGATCACGCGGTCAATCATGCCGTACTCGAGGGCCTGTTCGGCGCTCATGATGTAGTCGCGATCCACGTCGCGCGCCACCTTTTCCACGGGCTGGCCCGTGCACTCGGCGAGAATCTGGTTGATGATCTCGCGCATGCGCAGGATTTCCTTGGCGTAGATGTCAATGTCGGCCGCCTGGCCGGCCAGGCCACTGGCCGAAGGCTGGTGGATCAGGATCCGCGCGTGCGGCAGGCTGTAGCGCTTGCCCTTGGTGCCCGCCGCCAGGAGCACAGCCGCCATCGAGGCCGCCTGGCCCACGCAGATCGTCACGATGTCCGGCTCGACAAACCGCATGGTGTCGAGAATGGCCAGACCTGCGGTAATCGAACCGCCGGGCGAATTNATGTAAAGATTGATGTCNTTCTGGGGGTCNTCGGCGGCCAGGAACAACATCTGCGCNATGACCAGGTTGGCCACCGTATCGTCAATCGGCGTGCCCAGGAAGATGATGTTCTCCTTGAGCAGGCGCGAGTAGATGTCGTAAGCCCGCTCGCCCCGGGCGGTTTGCTCAATGACCATCGGGATCAGCACAGAGTTGTGCTCCATAGCCAGCCTCCTGCGCCGACCCGATGTCTGTGCGGGCCGGCTTACTCATGTCCGTTGGGCGACTCCGACCGTGGCCGGGCGTCGCGCCTTGTCCAATGCCTTGCGTTTTTCCTCCAAGGCCCGGACCAGATCCGCGATCGTAGTCTTCTCCAAATAATCCATGATACGGGAACGGAGATCCTTCCAGACTTCGTGCATGGCGCACGGGGGCGTCGTCCGTGCACTCGGCCAGGCCGCTCACGCACCTTTCGTAATCGGCCAGCCCGTCCAGCGCTTCCACGATGTGCACCAGGGCGATCTCTGACGCAGGTTTCCGGAGCGCGAAACCGCCCGTCGGGCCTTTGCTCGATCTGAGCAGCCCCTTGCGCGCCAACTGTTGCAAGATCTTCGCCAAAAAGTGAGCCGGGATGTTCTCCTGTTCCGCGATCTGCTTCACCATCACGTACTTGCCGTCGGGCGCCTGCGCCAGATGCATGAACGCCCGGATTGCGTATTCCGAAGACCGCGAGTAAATCACCTGCTATCCCCTCCTGGGAGTCAGTCGTTCTTCTATTCCCTTACGGAATAGGCCAACGCGCATTATGAATGCCAAGCACGCTCGCTGCCCCCCTTGGATTTGATGATAGCAGGGTCCGAAAGGCTTCGCATCCGTTGGTCCGCTGGTTCAAGCCGGCAGACCGCTTTTCACCAAAGCTGCCCAGCGCCCAAAGACCAAAGCGGACAGCTCCTCCAGCCGCTCTGCGTTGGCGTAAGGATCGGGCAGGGCGGGCAGCGAGGCGATGTCGGCCCGGTTGTCTGCCTCCGAGCACCAGTCCGCGATCATCTCAGGGGTCACTTCCAGATGAAACTGAATCCCCCAGGCGGAATCTCCGAGCCGGAAAGCTTGATGCCGGCGGTTCTCAGTATACGCGAGCCACACAGCGCCGGCGGGCAGATCGAACGTTTCGCCGTGCCAGTGAAACACCGTCTCGGGTTGCCGCAGCCCGTGGAACAGCGCGTCCGTGGAGGCGGCCTCGGTCCAGTACACCGGCGCCCAGCCGATCTCCTTCACCGCGTTGGGGTATACGCGCGCCCCGGCCGCATTGGCGATCAACTGCGCCCCGAGGCACACCCCCAACACCGGCTTGCCCGCCTGGCAAGCAGCCTCGATCAGCCGCAACTCCTGCCGCAACCACGGGAGGTCATCGTTGGCCGACATCGGCCCGCCCATGAAAATCAACCCGGCTGCTTCCTGCCAGGGCGCAGGCGCTTCCGGGTCAGCGAACCATTCCACGTACCGGTACCGAAGCCCGTGGTTTTCCAAAGCCCGGGCGATCAGGCCCAGATGTTCGAAAGGAACGTGACGGAAAACGAGAACCTCCATGTGCCCCTCCGAGTCGTGAAAGCATCCCTCCGCGCAGCTACGGATTCGCGGAGCGCGCCAGCTGGAAATGGCTGAGCGTCGAAGCGTACTGGAACAATCCGCGGTACAGAGCTTCCGCAAGCCGCTGCCGGTAGTCGGGCTGCTTGAGCAGGCGCTCCTCGCGAGGATTGCTCAGGAACGCCACCTCGACCAGCACCGACGGCATCTGCGCGCCGATCAGCACCACGAAGGGCGCCTTCTTGATGCCGCGGTTCTTGCCCGAACGCAGTCCGCTGTAAAGCGCTTTCTGGATGCTGGCCGCGAACTCACGGGATTCCTGAACCTTTTCTTTCCGGGCGATCTTCAACACCAGATCCTGCAATTCGTGGATCGAGCGCGTGCTGGGCGCATTCTCTCGCGCCGCCACCTCCAGCGCGTTCGGGTCGGTGGTGAAATTCAGATAGAAGGTTTCCGGTCCCGCCGCCGTTCGCAGCCTCGAGGAGTTGGCATGGATGGAAAGAAACAGGTCAGCCTTGGCCTCGTTGGCGATTTCGGTGCGCGTCTCCAAGGGCACGAACGTATCGTCGGTTCGCGTGTAGATCACCTCGGCGCCCATGCGCTCGGTGATCAGTTGACCCAGCCGCAGGGCGATGTCCAGCACGAGGTCCTTTTCCTTGAGTCCGCCGGGACCGATGGTGCCCGTGTCGTGCCCGCCATGACCGGGATCGAGAACGATCCGCCCCACCTTCAGCCCCAAGGCACGAATCAGGGACCGGCCTCCCCGGCTGTCGCGCTGGGCAGACCGGGCCACTAACGGCGCCGGCGGTTCGGGCGCCTTTGCGGCAGCAGCCTGTGCGACTGGCGCTGCCGTTTCACGAGGTGCGTTGACTGTGGCGGGCGGGCCGCCCGGCTGGGACTCGGAAAACGCAGGCGGGCGCGAGGTTGGCAGTGGACCGGAGGCGAGCACCGGTGGCTCAAGCGTCAGGTCTGAGGTCTTCTTTTCCGGCCCGCGGCTCACCGGCGCGGAGAACGCACCTGCGCCGCGAACCTCGATCATCAGGCGGTCCGGGTTGGCGAGCTGGGAGGCCGCGAACTCCGCCGGACACGCCAGGTCAATAACCACGCGCGTCACCCCGGGCTTGGTCAACGCGACCCGGATCTGTTTGACTACTCCATCGTCTACCGGGATCACCTGCACGGTGCGGCGATGTTCCCGCGCCGGCAGGGTCCCGGGCAGATCGAAGAAGATCCGGTCAGGGTTGGACAGTCGCCCGGACCGGTACTGAACAGGACCGTCGGTCTGCACAGCGATCCGGGTCGTTCCGCCCAGCGACCAGAAGCGGACCGCCCGAATTTCCTGCTGCGCGAAGCCGACGCTCGCCGTCAGCAAGATGGCAGCCAGCCAGGGGATCCGCAGCATGCCCCAGCCCTCCTCACGCAATCCGTTCATGGCGCCAGCCTCGTCTGAATGTGCCAGCGGCCCTCGGAATCCACGTATTCAACGATCTTCGGCGCCGGCGGCGAGCCGTTCGACGTTTCCTGCGCAGCGGCTCGTCGCTTCTCGCCCAGCTTTTTCCCTACCCGGTAGACGTACTCCGTCGTTTCCGGGTAAGGCGGAATGTCTCCGTACCGGAAGACCGCGCCCTCGCCAGCGTTGTACGCAGCCAGCGCCAGCCGCTTGTCACCGCCGAACAGTTCCAGAAGATACTTGAGGTAGCGTACGCCGCCCTCGATGTTCTCCCACGGATTGAATGAATCGCGCACGCCCACACGCCGCGCGGTGTGTGGCATCAGTTGCATCAGGCCCACAGCGCCCTTGGGCGAGACGGCCCACGGGTTGTAGCCGCTCTCGACCTCGATCACCGCCCGCACCAGCAAAGGATCCAGCTCATAGCGTGCGGCCACTTGCTCGATGTAGGCCTCGAGATCCAGCACGGGGGAAGGCTGCCGCGGCGCGATCACGCGCGAGGACACGGGAACCGGGTGCACCGGCTTCGAGGCGACAACGGGCGCGCGCACGAGCCTCCCCGTACGGGGGTCGGCGCGAACCGTGAGACTGATCCTGTGGGGACGCTCCTCGGCATTGGCCGCCGCAGCCGAAGCTGTTGCGGTCAGCATGAGGCTCGCCAGGATCAAACAAGACCGCATCGCTTTGTTTTACTCGATTATACTGCCCTTCCCGCCGGTTGCCAAGCAAAAGAAGACGGGCCGCCCGGTACAGTCCGTTGCCGGTGCTATCATTTTCTCATGAGCCGCGCCGGGTTCGTCCTGGTGGGCGGCCGGAGCTCGCGCATGGGCCGCGACAAGGCCCGGTTGCCCTTCCGCAACGGGATGCTGGTGGAACACATCGCAGCCGAGGTCGAGAAGGCGGCCGGCTCCGTCTGGCTGGTGGGAGCGCCGGAGCGTTACCGCGACCTTCCGTTCCGCACGATTCCCGACGTGTACGTCGGCGCAGGTCCTGCAGGAGGAATCCACGCCGCGCTGGCTGCCAGCCCGGCGGAATGGAACCTGATCGTAGCCTGCGATCTGCCTGCGCTCGAAGCCGGTTTCCTCATCGGGTTGCTGGAAGAAGCCGAACGGGCGGGCAAGCCCGGGCTGGTACCCGTCTCTCCCGACGGTCGCTGGCAGCCGCTGTGCGCCGTGTATCATCGCAGTTGTCTGGCCGGCTTCGAACAGGCACTGCGCGACGGTCGGTTCAAGCTTCATGGCATTGTCGCCGAACTCGGCCTTCACGCCTGGCCCGTGACGGATGCGCGCTGGTTCCGGAACCTGAACACGCCCGAGGACTGGGCGGCAATCACCGGAGCATGAGCGAGTCCTACCCTCACTACATCGAGTTCCGTCACGTCTATAAGACGTTCGACACGCCCGTTTTGGTTGACGTGAGCTTCCACGTGGACGCGGGCGAAACCGTCGCCATCATCGGGCGCAGCGGCGTGGGCAAGTCGGTAACCCTCAGCCACATCATGGGATTCCTCAAACCGGATTCCGGCCGCGTCATTGTCGCCTACGAGGACATCACCGATTACCCGGAATCGGAGCTGCGCCGCATCCGCAAGAAGGTCACCATGGTTTTCCAGTCCGGCGCCCTGTTCGACTCGCTCACCATCGGCGAAAACATCCTGTTTTCGCTTGAGCTGCGCGAGGATTACGATTACTCCAACAAGCAGGAAATCGTGGACGGGTTGCTGAAGATGGTGGATCTGCTCGAGTATCGCGACATGTACCCGTCCGACATCTCCACCGGTTACAAGCGCGCCGTGGCCATTGCGCGGGCGCTGGCGGCGCAGCCCGAGTGCATCCTCTACGATGAGCCCACCACCATGGTGGATCCGATCATGTCGGACCATCTCTCCAACCTGATGCTGAAGCTCAAACAGCAGCTCGGGCTGACCTCGGTGGTCGTTACGCACGATTTGGATCTGATGCGCAAGGTTGCCGATCGCGTCGTAGTGCTCCACGAAGGCCGCGTGATTTTCTTCGGACCGGTCAGCGAGCTGGAGCACTCCGACCATCCGCACATTCAGGAGTTCCTGGCCTTGGACCGGGTCTGAGCAACGGACCCGCAACACGAGCGCCTCGAACACGCCCAACGGACGCTGCGTCGGCAAAGGGCTGCAGTCCAACGTGGCGCAGGTGGGTACACACCGGGCGAGCTTTCCCCCACGCCTAGGGTGAAGTCACGCTGTGTGGGGTAGCAAGGGGGCGCAAAATCACCCAGTGCGGGCGTTGCGGTTCGCAACAGCGGAAAGCAATATAAAGGGCTTTCAAACCCTTTTGATCTGGTTATTGGCTTGCTAGGCTTAGCGCGGAGATTGCCTTCGCTCGGGAGTGGTCCATGAAGGGTCCTTATGGCTGGCTGTTTGATCCCAACCGATGCATCGAGTGCAGAGCCTGCGAGGCGGCCTGCAAGCAGTGGAACGGGGTACCCACCGGGGTCAATATCCGGTATCGCCGCGTCTCGACCCGGGAGTTCGGCGCCTGGCCCGCCGTCTCCGTGGTCGCGATCTCTTCGGCCTGCAATCATTGCGAAAACCCGCTTTGCGCCCGGGCTTGCCCGGTCAAGGCCATCAGCCGCCGCAGCGATGGCCTGGTCCTGGTGGATCGGGATCGCTGCGTGGGTTGCGGGATTTGCTACGAG
>JGI24721J44947_10003280_pt1 | contig 22874 bp, 26 predicted proteins | sample YelNatPaOPGAMG01_FD_44947 | JGI IMG/M metagenome (IMG submission 44947) | reverse complement strand
AACGAGAACCTTGCGGGGGGACACCCAGGGATGATCTGACCAAAGAGTAAGGCTACAGTAACGCCCTGTACTGGCCGTTTGCAAGGGACCAAAGGGTCTGAGACTGTCAGGGTCTTTCGGAGTCAAGAGACGAGAATCCAAGGGCTTCCTGAGCCCAATGCCAGACTTTGCTTGCACACTGCAGGGCTTTTTCTGCGTCACCTCTTGAGGGTTCTCCGAAGGGAAGTAGCCCCAGACCTGCGGGGTATCTTGCCCGGTAGATGCTCGTGAGAAAGACNGACTCTTCCTCAGAAAGGGGAGGGTTGCTCCCCAGCTCTCGCAGGGCGATACACAGATCGAGAACATTATGCGTCCGGGGTGGAGGGACCTCTTTCTCCACCAGCAGGGCTTTCAGGGCTTTTTCCACCGCCTGCTGGGCATGGTAGCAGACCATCCGATAAAAGCCCCGCTCAAAGAGGTACTCACCGGACCGGAGTTCTTCTTCGGCAATGTTCAGCCATTCCCGGGTTTCCCTTTTCATAGAGCACCTTTCCCGTTTGCACAATGTCGCGAACAAAGGAGACGTTCTCTTCAAGCAGCGTCTTAACCTCAGAAGGAGTGTAGACGAAGAGGTCAATCCCCGCCCTGGGTTGCACGATCCGTGCGACTTCAAGAACCCGCTCAATGGGCCTTTTGTCTGTTTCCTTGACAATGAAAAGGTCGATGTCGCTCCACTCGTGGATGCACCCTTCAGCGAGAGAACCAAAGAGGATGATTTTTTCGGGCTGGTACTTTTCGATGAGGATTGCGACTATTCGCGAGAGCTCCTCTTCAAGCAGGACCCTTCTTTCCTCAACTGTAAAGAGCTTCGGCATCGCCCTGTGCCTCCGGTGTGCTTATCACCCATCATGATACCACAGCCTCTATCACCCATGCTCCTTATCACCACCAGAGGGTCGTGGCGGGTAGGAAACGACCTTGTTCTGGAATTGTTTCGTTTTTTCAGTCCTTCCAGGTTACAAAGCGACAAGACTCAAAGAAGAGATTGCTTCGCCAGGCGAAAGGACAAGCTCGCAATGACCCTGGTGGGTCATCGCGAGGGCCAAAGGCCCGAAGCAATCCGACGGACGTTTTCTCCGTCGTTGCGAGCGAAGCGAAGCAATCCTGCTCCTGGACAAGAGTTTTTGAGACTGCTTCGGAGACGAAACGACGACCTCGCAGGGACAGGGGAAAAAGGGGAAACGAGGACCTTGCGGCATTACTCCCGAAGGACCCTCCGAAATTCTTCTCCCGAGATCCCCATCTGGCGGAGGATGCTCCTCAGGCCTCCACCGGGATCTCCCGCCTCCCCATGGGGAGAATGACCACCCTTCCCGAGGGGTACCTGAATTCGTCGTGAGAACCCTTCTGGGAGACAAAGGAAAAACCGAGTCTTCTCAGGACCGTCTTGACTTCTTTTGAGGAGTAGAGCTCAGGCACGTAATTTCTCTCTACCAATCATGATTTCGTCGATTTCCGGAAGGATAACCTCTTCCCCCTCAAGGTAGAGCTCCACAGCCTCCTTGAGGTTGGCTATAGCCTCTGCAATGGTCTCCCCAAAAGACGAGACATCCACATTCAGGCACTGGGCGACATAGTACCGGCCCTCTTTCCAGAGGACAAAGTCAATGGTTCTCATGGAAAACCTCCAGGATTCTACTTCCCATTGTGCTACCGAGTGGGGAACGGTCAAGGCCAGAATGTTCTCCCGGGAAGGGGCAACTCTTTCCCCGAGGGAGAAAGGACCGTTATCCCCGGTCACATCGTCTCTTCCTTTTTCTGTCATTCCAGGCTCCACGGTGACGGGGAGTCCCGGGAATGAGAAATTTCTCATCCTCCTCTCATCGTCCTTTAAGAATCCCCCACTACCATAAGGGGCAGAACAAAAACCCAGAAAGGGGAGGTTGAGGAGGATGAAGCTCACAAGGATCCTGGTTCTGCTGTGCTTCGTGATGTCTTTCGTTCTCGGTTCTGTGGCCCTTGCAGAAGAGGCCAAATCTTCTCCTGCACCGGCGCAGCCAGTACCCTTTGAAGTGAAAGGGAAGGTTGTTGCTATTGACACCGCCAAGAACACCTTTGTCGTTGAGGTACAGACTGCCAGCGACAGCCTCAAAGATCTCATCGTGACCAAGAAACAGGATAACAAGGAAATCAAGGAAGTGACCATCCAGGTCGACAAGAACACCAAGTTCTACATTGCCAAAGAAGAGAAGAAGGACAATAAGGTGAACATTGTCCACGAGAAAGAGGTGAAGTTCTCTGACCTCAAGGTTGGGAACACTGTCCTCGTCAAGGGGAACGTGGTGAAAAGCGGAACGACTTCCACTGCAGTAGCCACCGAGGTTAACATCCTCAGCTAAGTGTGCCACCCCTCCACAAGGCCCGGGGCAAAACCCCGGGCCTCACTTTTCCCCCAAAAGCGGCAGAGTGACCAGGAAGGTACTGCCCTGGGGAGTGGAATCCTCAACCCTGATGTCTCCTCCGTGGGATTTCGCCACCGCCAGGGCAATGGAGAGCCCAAGACCAAAGCCTCCGCGCTGGCGTGATCGATCNCCCCGGAAGAACCGTTCAAAGATATGGGGTAAATCCTCTCTGGGAATACCTATCCCCGTGTCTTTCACCCGGATAACCGCTTGATGGCCGTTTCGCTCCGCGGTGACCTCAATTTTCCCTCCCGAAGGCGTATACTTTATGGCATTCTCCAGGAGGTTGTAAAACAACCGTTCCAGGCTGGAGCTATTTCCCAGAACCACAAGGCGATCCTCTGGGAGATTCACACAAAGCAGGAGATGGTGCTGTGTCGCCAGAGGAAGGAGTTCCAGACACACTTCCTCAAGGAGGGCGTTCAGCAGGACTGGCTTGAAGTGCTTCTGCTGCGTCAGGTCATCCTCCCGAGCGAGGAACAGGAGTTCATTCACCATCCGAATCATGTGATCGACTTCCCTTTCCACTTCCTGGAGCGTCGCCACGTACTCCTCCGGAGAACGGCTCTTCCGCAATGCCAGGCTCACGCTTCCCTTGATAATCGTGAGGGGTGTCCGAAGTTCATGGGAGATGTCCTGGGTGAGCCGCTTCTCCCGGAGAAACCCCTTCTCGATTTCCTCGAGCATCCCGTTCAAGGTCCTGACCAGGTCCTCGATCTCGGCATCGGTACTGATAGAGGGCAGACGCCTATCGAGGCTCTCAGTCTTGATCAGTCGCACTGCTTTGACGATTTCTCCAATCGGTGCCAGAGCCCGGCGGGCCAGATTCAGTCCACCAATGGCGGCAACAGCCAGGAACATCGGGGTCAAGGCAAGAAGCAGGAAAAGGAGATTGGCCAGAGCTTTCCGAAGGGCAGAGAGCGTGGTGAGAACCTGAATGGCCCCCAGGCGGTGTTCCTCGTCATGAACAGGCAGGGTATAGGCCCGGAATTCCCGACCTCCATTCTCGAAATTGGCGTAAGACTCCTTCCCCCGAAGGGCCAGAGTCACACCCCTGGCNTCGTAAGGAAGGGGGGTCTCGGTGAGGAGCTCCCCACGGGGATTGAAAAGAAGGACAAAGACGTCGTTAAGGGGTGAAGGACGTTCGAATTCCGGGGTTACGATGCGTTCATCCACAACGGATATCCCCTCCCGGATGGAGGAAGCGATGGTTCGAAGAGCCTGGTCAATATCCCGGTAGGAGAAGGCCTTGAAACTTTCATAAAGGATGAAGATGAAAACAAGAAGAATGACCCCCAGAATCAAGACATACCAGAACGTCAGTTTCATCCGGATGCTTCGGAAATGGAGCTCTACCCTTGCAATTTGTACCCCACTCCCCTCACGGTATGGATGAGCTTCCGCTCAAAGGGCCTGTCAATTTTTTCCCGGAGGTATTTGATGTACACGTCTACGATGTTCGAGGAGTACTCAAAGTCGTACCCCCACACGTGCTCCAGAATCTGCGTCCGGGTGAAGACCCGCCCAGGATGATGAGCCAGGAACTTGAGGAGTTCAAACTCCCGGGTGGTGAGCTCGATGACCTGGTCCCCCCTCTTCACCTCCCGGGTCAGGAGGTTGATGGTGAGATCTCCTACCCGGAGAATCGCCCCCTCGGCGTTCCTGTGCCTCCGCATGAGGGCCCGGATGCGAGCAAGGAGTTCCTCAAAGGCAAAGGGCTTTACNAGGTAATCGTCGGCCCCCAGGTCGAGTCCCCGAACCCGGTCCTCGACATCGTCCTTGGCGGTCAGCATGAGGACTGGAGTGGTGTTCCCTGCCTGCCGGAGCCTTCGACAAACCTCGAATCCGTCGACCTTGGGAAGGAGGATATCGAGGACGATCAGGTCAAATTCCCCGTCCCGGGCAAGCTCTAAGCCCTCCTCTCCGTCAGAGGCCACCTCGACCACGTATCCCTCTTCTTCGAGGCCTCGCTTCAAAAAGCCGACAATGTGCTTATCGTCCTCCACGAGGAGAATCTTCATGGCGCCACCAGAGTATCATATCCCCCTTCCCCATCCCCAGGTTCCCACAGAGCTCGTCACCCGAGGATGAAGAAGACAAAGCCCATCTCCACAGCAAGGAGGAAAATGAGGAAGGCAAAGAGGAGGACAAAGCGAAGGCGAAAGGCAGAGAGAAGCAACGCAAGCTCGGGAATACTCACCCCTCCCGCCCCGCTCACCAGGAAAGCCACAATGACTCCGGGACTCACCCCTTTTTCCAGGAAGGCTTTCCCCAGAGGCAACACCAGTTCTGCCCGCAGGTACAGGGGAATCCCAAGGAGCGAGACCCAGAGAATTGCCCTGGGGTCCCGAGGGGCAATGACCCGGAAGATAAGGTCCTGCGGGAGGAAAAACTCCACCAAAACCCCAAGGGCACTCCCGAGAAGGAGGAAGGGGAGAATGCTTTTTGCAAGGTCCCACACCCCACAAAGCACCCGCCGGAATTCTCCTCGCAGAACGCCCCTCTCCCGGGAAAGGGGGAGATTCCTGGAGCGGGGACAGTCATCCCGCACCCAGAGCGACACCGGCGTCAGAGCGAAGAGAGACCCCAAAAGCACGGTCTGGGAGAAGACGAGGACGGTATACAGGACTGCTCGCTGCCACCCAAAAAGGGTGGCAAGAAATGAGGCCAGAATGGGGTTGAGAAGCGGCGAAATGAGGAGGAACGAAGCCACCGCCTCNAANGGNACNCCAAAACGGAGGAAGGAAATCGCCAGAGGAACGGTGGAATACGAACACAGAGGGGTCAGGGCACCAAAGGCTCCCCCGAGAAGGCTCGAAAGCACTGCAGGCCTTTTGCGGGTCAGGATGTTCTCGATGCGTTCCTCCGGGAAGAAGAGGAGCACCCATTCCAGGGCGAAAGCAATCCCAAGGAACAGGAGGGCGAGTTCTCCCGCACCGAGCAGAAACTCCAAAACGGCTGCAAGAAGAAGCATCGTTCCCTATCCTCCCGGCTCCACAACCGGTGTTTTCAATATACCCGAAAAATGGCCGAAACGCCAGAAACCTGCAAAAACAGGTATGCAACCCCGGGGGACCTCCGCTCCCGCATCGTGTACCCTGCGGTATAATACGGCCAAAAACGGAGGAGGACAACCATGGTCCACATCCCTGAAGACATCCTGAACCTCCCCCGCTCCGGCATCCGGGAACTCATGGGCATGGCGCTCTCGCTCCCCGGGGCCATTCGTCTTGAGATGGGCGAGCCCCACTTCCCCACGCCCCAGCCGATTCTCGAAGGGCTCAGGGATTTCTTCTTCCAGGGAGAAATCCGCTACACCCCTACGGTGGGCATTCCGAGCCTTCGGGCAAAAATCGCCGAAAAGCTCAGAAAAGAGAAAGGCTGGGAGGTCACTCCCGATGAGGTCATCGTGCTCCCCGGGTCGCTCTTCGGAACGGTGACAGTCTTCCGTACGATTCTCGGGCCTCAGGACGAGGTGCTCGTGCCAGACCCGGGATTTACCAACCACCTCTTCCAGGTGGGTCTTTGCGGCGGCCGGGCCATCCACTACCACCTCCGCCCCGAGAACGAGTACCTTCCTGATTTTGCCGAAATCGAGCGGTGCATCACTCCAAAAACCAGAGCCATTCTCGTGAACTCGCCCTCAAACCCGCTCGGCGTGGTTTTCCCCCGCAAAGTCCTTGAAACCTTAGCTCGCCTTGCGGAAACATACGACCTCCTCGTCGTCTCCGATGAGGCCTACGAGAAGTACGTCTACCGGGGAGAACACCTGGGGCTTTTCCGGTTTGTTGCTCCTGAGCGCCTGGTGAGCATCTTCTCCTTCTCCAAAACCTACGCCCTCACCGGATGGCGGGTGGGGTACATGGTGGCGCCGAAAGACCTCGTGCCCCATTTTGCCAAAGTTGCCGAATACCTCATCGCCTGTACCTCTCACCTCTCCCAGAAGGCGGCAGAAGTTGCCCTTGATCTTCCCGAAGAGGAAGTCCAGAAAATGGTGGAGTACTACAGGGGCAATGTCCGCGTGGCCTCAGACCTCCTCAGGGATGGGGGTTTTCGCTTCTTCGAACCCCAGGGAGGCTACTACATCTGGGTCGATGTGCGGGAGTTCGGCATGACCTCTCTGGACTTCTGCAAGACCTTCCTCCGGGAGAAATCCGTCGCCCTGGCCCCTGGAGATACTTTTGGCGAGAGCGGTGAAGGGTTCGTGCGAATCTCCATCTGCCGGAAGAGGGAAGACGTGGAAGAAGGCATCCGGAGACTTGTGGCCTTCAGGAGGGAAAGGCGATGAACGTCCCGGTTCTCGCCCTCACCATGGGAGACCCTGCTGGAGTGGGGCCGGAAATCGTGGTAGGGACTCTGGCCCACTGGGACCTTGAGGCCGAGGCCTGTGTGGTGGGTGATCGAAGGGTTCTTNNGGAAGCCGAGCGTATCCTTGGCGTTTCCATCCCCTGGAAGGAGGCCCGCTTCCCCCTTGAAGGCAACGGACCCTTCCTCCTTGACCTTGCCAACGCCGACCCAAAGACCTTCTCCTTTGGAGAGATTTCCCCACTCTGCGGGCAAGCGAGCTTTGAATACGTCCGCAAAGCAGTGGAGCTTGCCCTCTCGGGTTTTGTCGATGCTTTGGTCACCGCCCCCATCAGTAAGGAAGCGCTCCACAGGGCTTCCGTCCCCTACATCGGCCACACCGAGATGCTTGAGGCGCTCGCCCAGGCGAAAGAAGCCCTCACCATGTTCCAGGTGGGGGACCTGCGGGTCTTCTTCTTCACAAGACACCTCCCCCTCCGGGAGGCCATAGAGCGGGTAAAGCAAGAGGCACTTGTGCATTTTGCCCGGCTTGTCTTCCTATACCTTCGGGCCTTAGGTATGGAAAACCCCCGGGTGGCTTTTGCTGCGCTCAATCCTCATGCCGGAGAAGGAGGGCTTTTGGGGAAAGAGGAACAGGAAGAAATTGCTCCAGCTGTGTCTTTACTCCGGCAGGAAGGGTACGAGATTTCGGGTCCTTACCCTGCGGACTCGGTCTTTTTCTTTGCCTTCCAGGGGAAATTCGATGCCGTCATTTCCCTCTACCACGACCAGGGACACATCGCCACAAAATGCCTCGATTTCTTCCGGACCGTGAGTGTCACCCTAGGGCTTCCTTTTCTTCGGACCTCTCCAGACCATGGAACGGCCTTCGACATCGCCGGAAAGGGCGTGGCGCGTTTTGAGAGCATGCATGAAGCCTGCCGGGTTGCCGCCCGGTATGCGCCTTTATACGCCCCGCCACTTGAAGATGCAACATGAAAGGGGAGGAAGAGTCAGGGAAAGGGAGTACGGTCTTCCGTGGGCGGGGACCTCTTCGGCCCACACACCTCCGAGGTTGCCGAGGTTACTGCCATAGTAGAACGCCGAGTCGCTGTTCAGGATTTCCTCGTAGAATCCCGGCCGGGGAATCCCAACACGGTAGGCAAAGCGAGGAACAGGCGTGAAATTCAGGACAAAAACGAGAAAGTCATTGGGGTCTTTGCTCTTGCGGAGAAAAGCGATCACAGAGTTCTCAGCATCGTGACAGTCAATCCATTCAAAACCCTCGGGTTTTGCGTCGCACTCCCACAGTGCCCGTTCCCGCAGGTACAGGTGATTGAGGTCCCGAACGTAGCGGTGGAGTTTCCGGTGCGGTTCGTCATCGAGAAGGAACCAGTCTAACGCTCTATCGTGGTTCCACTCCTGGCGCTGCCCAAACTCCCCACCCATAAAGAGGAGCTTCTTCCCAGGGTACCCAAACATGAGGCCGAAAAGGAGCCGGAGGTTGGCGAATTTCTGCCAGTCNTCACCGGGCATCTTCTCAAGGAGGCTCCGTTTTCCGTGCACCACCTCATCATGCGNAAGAGGGAGGATGAAGTTCTCGGAAAAGGCGTACCAGATGGGGAAGGTGAGGTTCGTGTGGTGGTACTTCCGGTAGATAGGGTCCTTGCTCATATAGAGGAGGATGTCGTTCATCCAGCCCATGTTCCACTTGAAGAGAAACCCCAGCCCCCCTGCGTAAGGTGGCAGGGTCACCCCGGGCCAGGCAGTGGATTCCTCGGCGATGGTGGCAATGCCGGGAAAAGCTGTGTACACCCGCTCGTGGAGGAAGCGTAAAAAATCTATGGCCTCGAGGTTCTCCTTCCCCCCGAAGCGGTTCGGGATCCACTCTCCCTCCTTCCGCCCATAGTCAAGGTAGAGCATTGAGGCCACAGCATCAACCCGCAGGGCATCGATGTGGAATTTCTCAAACCAGAAAAAGGCGTTGGAGAGGAGAAAACTCCGCACTTCACAGCGCCCGTAGTTGAAGATATAGCTCCCCCAGTGGGGATGTTCGCCTTTTTTGGGGTCAAGGTGCTCATAAAGCCCTGTTCCGTCAAACCGTCCAAGGCCATGGGCGTCTTTGGGGAAGTGGGCAATAACCCAGTCGAGGATGACCCCAACACCTTCCCGGTGGCACAAATCCACAAAGGCCATGAAGTCCTTGGGTGTCCCGAAGCGGCTTGTAGGGGCAAAGTACCCGGTGACGTGATACCCCCAGGAGCCGTCGAAGGGGTGCTCGGCCAGAGGCAAAAGCTCAATGTGGGTGTATCCCATGTCCTTCACGTAGGGAATGAGTTCCTCAGCAACCTCCCGGTAGGAAAGGAACGACCCATCAGGTTTTCGCTTCCAGGAACCAAGGTGCACCTCGTAGATGTTCATGGGGGAAGAGAGGAGGTCCACGGTCTTCCGCCGTTCCATCCACTCCGCATCCTGCCAGGGGAAGCCGGAGAGGTCAAAGACGATGGAGGCGGTTTTTGGGCGGACTTCGGAGAAAAAGGCATAAGGGTCGGCCTTCAGAAGAAGATGCCCTTCCTTGGTCTTAATCTCAAACTTGTACTTTTCTCCCTCCCCAATCCCCGGGACGAAGATTTCCCAGACCCCCGAACTCCCCCGGGGTCGGAGGAGGTGCACCCGCCCATCCCAGCGGTTGAAATCCCCCACCACACTCACCCGAAAGGCATTGGGTGCCCAGACCGCAAAGTGCACCCCTGGAAACCCCTCAAGCACCACCACATGGGCGCCGAGNTTCTCATAGACCCGGGCATGGGTCCCCTCGTTGAAAAGGTGGAGGTCGAAATCGGTNAAAAGCGGAGGAAAAGCGTAAGGGTCGGGAATGACGNAGGTCTGATCATCCTCCACGATTTCAAGAAGGTACGGAAAGGTCTCCCGTTCCTCGGTTCTTGCCACAAAAACCCCTCCAGGGTGGATCCGCTCGGTAGGGTAGCGCTTTCGTCCATCCCGGGAAAGCACGGTGACGCTTTCGGCAAAAGGCCGGAAAACCCGAACGACCACGGTTTCGCTTTCCCGGTGCATCCCCAGGAAAAAGGAGGGGTCGGAAAGGTCACCCCGCACAAGTGCCTCACAGATTTCCCTCACCACACCTCCCCCTTCCGCGAGAGCATTCGCAGGCGCTCGAAGAACACCTCGTCGAGGATTTCCTCATGGACCCGGTAGGGAATGAGGACTTTCTTGCGGGGTTCAGGAAGCAGCGGACGGGAAAGGGGAAGACGGCGGACCTTCTCGTTGTAGGCGAAGACCATAAGGCGCTCGAGGTTCACGGTATCGGCAACGTTATAGGCAAGAAGGGTTTCCAGAGCCTCCGGACACCCATCCTGGTACTTCCGCCAGAGGAGCACCGCCGTGTACCCATCAACCCCCCGCAACGGTCCCCGGTCAATGCCGATCGCCCGTTCACAGGCCTTCAGGCCCCCGCTGAAACCAAGGCTTTTCATAACGTAGCGAAGGTCAAGGTGCACCTGGGGGAGACACACCCTGAGGCTTCGTTCAAGAAACGGCAGGTCGAAACACTTCCCGTTGAAGGTGATGATGAACCGGTATGCCATGACTTCCTCGAGGAAATCCCGAAGGTTCATGCCATGGATGAAGGTCTTTATGCGGTACCCATCAAAGAGGGTGATGGCGGTGACGTAGTCTTCGGGAGGGTTGAGCCCCGTGGTTTCGATATCGAGGAAAACCGCCTGGTGGCGAAACTCGGGGAAAAGGCGCCAGAGTTCCCTCCCAGGGAGGTGCTCCCCGAAAAAGGCAATGTCCTCCTCCTCAAGGTGCAGGAGAGACCTCTCGAGGAACGACCGGAGATGAAAAGCCAGGGACCTCGAAAAAAGGGCGTCAAGAAGCGGGCTCGCCAGCGCATCTTCCCAGGTCCATATCCCTGCTTCCCAGATGCGCCACTCGGTCCTCTCCCCCACCTGAGGAATGTGACAGAACGTCGAAGAGAGCATGATGCCCCCCACAGTATGCATCTTCTCAGGCAATATTGTAAAATACGGGGGAAGTTTTTTCCAAGGACCCGGCGAGAAAGGAAGTGCAGGTTATGGCACTCTGTGACGAATACCTCCTTGTGGACCTCTCGGTGGAGGTTGTGCCACCGGGGACTGAAGAGCGGCCCTTCGTCATCACGAGGTCACTGCTCCATGACGCCACCACCAAGTACCTCATCTCCACCCACACCCACGTGGGGACGCACCTTGAGGGACCACTGCACTTTTTTGAGGTAGGGAAAGACCTTGCCGACTTTCCCCTCTCGGCCTTCTGGGGCAGGGCCTGGTTCCTCGATATCGAGAGGGTTCCGGAAGACCGGCTGCTTACGGAAGCTTTCCTTGCCCACCGCCTTGAAGGGAAGGTCGCCCCGGGGGATATCCTCATTGCGAGGAACCTCGACGAAGAAACGGTGTCGCGCTTCAACGCCACAAAGGACAGGGGTCTCCTCCCCTGTTTCACCCCTGAGGCCGCCCTCTGGATTCGGGACAGAGGCCTGAAGATGCTCGGGATTGACCACCTCGTGCGTCTGGGGAAGGATGTTGCCACCACCCGGAAGCTCCACGAGATTCTCCTCTCTGCCGATATTCTCCTCCTTGAAGGGCTCGCGAACCTCAAAGCGGTGCAGGAGAACCCCTTTATCCTCATTGCCTTCCCCTATAAAGCCCGGGGGATTGACTCGAGTCTCACGCGGGCTGTGGCCTTAGTGAGGAGGTGACGGAGCGTGCGGCAGCGCATTGGTGTTCTGAGTGGCGGTGGGGATTGCCCGGGCATCAACGCCGTGATCCACGCGGTGGTGAAGCGGGCCATCCTCAAGTACGACTATGAGGTCATCGGGATCCTTGACGGGTTTGAGGGATTGGTGGAAGGGCGCTTCCGGGAACTCCGCTACAACGATGTCTCCGGAATTCTCCCCCTTGGGGGGACAATCCTTGGGGCCTCCAACCGGGCGAATCCCTTCCGATACCCGGTACGGCAAAAAGACGAGGTGACCTTTGAGGACCGTTCCCGGGACGCTCTGCGACATTTTACGGAACTCGGCCTCTCTGCCCTCATCGCCATCGGGGGCGATGGAACATTCCATATTGCCGCAGAGCTTTCGCGACTTGGGGTTCCGGTGGTTGGTGTCCCCAAAACCATCGACAACGACCTCAATGCCACCGACATCACCTTCGGGTTTGATTCGGCAGTCCATGTTGTGACCGAAGCCATAGACCGCCTCCACACCACCGCCCAGTCCCACCACCGGGTCATGGTCATTGAGGTGATGGGGCGGTACGCGGGGTGGATCGCCCTCCACGGAGGCATCGCCGGAGGGGGTGATGTCATCCTCATCCCGGAGATTCCCTTCGACATTGAGGGCGTGTGCGAATTCATTCTCGAGCGCCGCAAGAGAGGCAAGCGCTTCAGTATCGTTGTCGTGGCCGAGGGAGCCCGTCCCCAGGGTGGGGANCTTGTGGTCCAGCGAATCGTGCGAGAAAGCCACGACCAGATTCGCCTTGGAGGGGTGAGCCACGTTGTGGGGCGGGCCGTTGAGGAGAAGACGGGCCTTGAAACCCGTGTGGTGATTCTGGGTCACCTGCAGCGGGGCGGTTCACCTACCGCCTTCGATAGGGTCCTGGCTACACGACTCGGAGCCCAGGCCGTTGACCTTGTGGCGCAGGGGCAATTTGGGTACTTCCCAGCCGTGCGGGGACAGGACATCGTCCCGGCCCGAATCGAAGAGGCTATCGCCTGTTTGAAGACCGTTCCTCTTGACTCTCCGCTTCTTGATGTTGCCCGTTCCATGGGAACCTACCTTGGAGCATGAAGGAGTGTGTGGTACAGTGCTTACTGAACGCCTGGAAAAGGCCATATCTATTGCCCGGGAAGCCGGTGCCTTTGTCTTAGAGCACGTCCACTCCATACGGCATATTGAAGCCAAATCAAGCCCGATTGACGTGGTGACCGAGGTGGACAAGGAGGCACAGGCCCGCATCGTCGAGGAACTCCACCGGTTCTTCCCTGAGGACACCATCTGGGGCGAGGAGAGTGGGGAACCCCTTGAGGATTTCTCCCATACCTGGGTCATTGACCCCATTGACGGGACGAGCAACTACATCCACGGCCTCCCCTTCTATGCCGTTTCCATTGCGTATTTCCTCGGGGGAACCCCAGTCCTTGGGGTACTCTACGCTCCGGCTCTTCAAGAGCTCTTTTGGGCCCTCCGGGGAGAAGGAGCCTTTCTCAACGGCAAGCGCATCGCCGTTTCCCAGACCACCCTACTCCATGAGGCCATCGTCGTCACTGGCTTTCCTCACACCAGAAGGCGTTTTGAAGTCCTCGCGCCCATTTACGGGTACATCCTTGGAGAATGCCAGGCACTGCGGTCTTTTGGGAGCGCTGCGCTGGGCCTGGCGTACGTCGCCTGTGGAAGATGTGAGGGATACCTCCAGCTTGGGGTGTCCTTTTACGATGTCGCTGCCGGGGTGTGTCTTGTGGAAGAAGCCGGGGGAGTGGTGCGAGAACTCTCCGGAAGACCGTGGAGCTACGTAAGCCGCTCCCTATGCGCCTCCAACGGCCACATCGACCTTACGGCAATCGTTCGACAGGTCCTTCCTGAGGAGGTTGTCGCCACACTCCGCTAAAAGGGGTACAATAAAGAGGAGGAGGTGGGGACATGAAGGGGTGGCAGATGAAGGACCTGAAAGACCTTGCTGCCAGGGCAGGAGGCAGGGTGCTCGTGTGCGGATCGGTGGGGGAAGCTTTCGAGAAGGCTCGGGATCTTGCCGAAAAGGTTCGCCTCTACAGGGTGAAAGGGGAGGAGTCGTACTTCGTAGCCCTTCCCGATCGTGGCGAAGAGAACGCCCAAATCCTCAAGGAGATGAACGAGAAAACCGCCCTGGAATTTGAAGAAGTCACGGGCTGAGGGGAGGGGCGAGACCCCTCCCCCGCTTTCGGTCAGAGCGAGGTCGTGTTGGTCTCGACGACCTGTGCTCCGATTTTCTCCACCAGGTCTCCGCCTGAAGTGGCGAAAACGTTCCGGGCAAGGATGAGGTCCATGACCGCGTTGACATCCTGGGGCGAGAGGTCCTCGCGGGGATACCGGAGCCGTATCCGGAAAGCCCTGCCTTCTTCGTTCCGAAAGGTCATTACGAGGATTTTACTCATCCCTCACACCTCCTTACTCGGTGAAGACTTTGTTCTCCGTCAGGGTGATGTCGAACACGGGGTAGGCGAGGAGTCCGCTCAGCGCCAGGGCAACATCGTAGAGGTCCTGGTATGTGGCGTTCTCCTTCACCCGGAAAGAGAGCGTTCTCGTCAGGGGCCGCCCGTTGTCAGGATTCTCCCCGACCTGGAGACGCATCCGAAGACGATTGGGCTGTTCGGTCACCACAACCGGTGGCACAGTGGTTCACCTCCTGTTTTTTGTCTCCATCCTTTAAAGAAAAATGGCGACACGGGCAGAACAGAAGAAGGGAGGAAAGGATATGGGGTATCTCGGTTACTTCCCAGAAGACTTCCTTTTCGGTGTGGCTACGGCATCGTACCAGATTGAGGGGGCCTGGAATGAGGACGGGAAGGGGGAGAGCATCTGGGACCGCTTCGCCCACACTCCGGGGAACATCCTCGACGGCACCACAGGGGATGTGGCCTGCGACCACTACCACCGCTTTGCAGAGGACGTGGCCCTCATGCGGGAACTCGGTGTTAGTGCCTACCGCTTCTCCATCTCCTGGCCCAGGGTTTTGCCCTCAGGGAAAGGAGCAGTGAACGAGAAGGGCCTTGCCTTCTACCGCAGGCTCATCGAAAAGCTCAAGGAGGTGGGGATCAAACCCGTTGTCACTCTCTACCACTGGGACCTCCCCCAGGCCCTCCAGGACCGGGGAGGATGGGAGAACGAAGAGACCATTGAGGCCTTTGCAGAGTATGCCCGGTTGCTTTTTACCACCTTCAAGGACGATGTACACCTCTGGATTACCCACAACGAACCCTGGGTGGTGGCCTTCATCGGGAACTACGAGGGCAGGCATGCTCCGGGGAAACGTGATTTCCAGGCGGCTCTTCGTGTAGCCCGGAATCTGCTTCTTTCCCACGGGCACGCGGTCCGGGTCTTCCGAGAAGTGAGCCCGGAAGGAGCCATCGGTATCACCCTGAACCTTTCCCCCGTCCATCCTCTCACGGAGGAACAGGAGGACAAAGAGGCCGCCCAGCGCTTCGATGGCTACCTCAATCGCTTCTTCTTAGACCCCCTCTTTCGCGGACAGTTCCCCGAGGACATGCTCGCCTTCTACCGGAAAAAGGGCTTTACCCTTGAACCCTTTACGGAGGAAGAGCGTGCCCTTGTGGCCCAGCCCCTGGATTTTTTGGGCATCAACTACTACTCCCGCCACGTCGTGCAAAAAGGAGGGGAACCGGTTCTTGAGACCAGAGAACACCAGAACCCCTACGTTGAGCGGAGTGACATGGGCTGGGAGGTGTACCCCCGGGGGATATACGAGATTGTGGAACGGGTGACTAAAGAATACCAGCCTCAGGCCATCCACATCACCGAGAACGGTTTTGCCTTTCCTGATACCCTGCAAAACGGCACCATCAATGACGAGCGGCGGATAGCCTATCTCCGGGATCATCTTCTCTGGCTCTACCAGGCCCTTGAGGCAGGGTATCCGGTCAAGGGGTACTTCGTGTGGAGCATTATGGACAACTTCGAGTGGGCTTTTGGGTTCTCCAAGCGCTTCGGCCTTGTGTACGTCGATTACACCACCCAGCAGCGCATCCCCAAAAGGAGTTTCTTCTTCTACCGGGAGGTTATAAGAAGGCGAAGCATCCGCTAAGGAAAGCCCGGGGGCTTTCCCCGGGCTTTCGAGCACTACAGTTTCGGCCGTACCGCAAGGAGCTCCCGAATTTCCTCCCCGAGAGCTTCTTTCTCCTTCTCACCGAGGGGCTTCAGGGGCTTCCTGGGGAAGCCACCCTCAAAGCCAAAGAGGTCCATGGCAGCCTTCACGCCACTCACACCGTACCTTCCAGAGACGAGGCTGTTGAGTCGAGCAACGAAGCGGTGGAGGGGAAGACCACGCTCAAGGTCTTTCCGAAGTCCAAGCTCCACGAGGTCACAGCAGAGGTCAGGGAAGACATTGGCCAGAGACAGNACTCCGCCAACAGCCCCCACAAGGAGGGCCGGGAAGACGAAGTCGGCAGACCCGGCGAGGACGANGAAGGCCTTCCCCTCTGAGGCGGCGATGTAGGCGTCGTAGTTGCCCTTTGANGTGTCCTTGAGGCCGAAGATCTTGGGGTGCTCACTCACCCGGGCAATGAGGGCAGGAGAAAGGCAGAGGTTGTTGGCCACTGCCGGATTGTTGTAGAGGAGGACCGGTTTTTCTACTGCCTCGGCAACTTCAGTGAAGTACTCGTAGAGGGCGTCATCGGTCATTCTTCTTGCGAAGAAGGAGGGGGGCATGAGGCTCACAAAGTCCACCCCAAGACGATCAAGGTCCTGGGCGAGCTTCTTCGACTCAAAGGTGGATTCGCAGCTTGCTCCGCCAATGAGGACCTTGTCGCCCTTCACCTCAAGGACCGCTTCGATGACTCTGAGCTTCTCTTCATACGTGAGGCTCCGGAACTCCCCATTCGTCCCCAGGGCAAAGTACCCCCGGAGCCGGGTCTTCGAGAGCTTCTCGACATTCCGCTTCAACGCCTCAAAGTCGATGGTGCCGTCCCCTCTAAAGGGGGTGACGATGGGGGCAAAGACCCCGGTGAGCTTTTGCCTTATGTCTTCAGGTTTCATGGGACTCACCTTCCCTGGTGAAAAAATCGCCTGGCTATTTCCAGACACCCAAGAATGGAACAGTTCTCCCTGAGCTCTATCTTGAAATCTNGGAAGACGCGCCGCTTATACTCAAGAAGCGCCGAACCAGCTCCACCCGTGACGACCATGGTGGAACACAACGTAAGGCGCCCGGACACCATATCAAGGGTCCTCCGCATTCTCCCCACAATGCCCTCGACCAGAGCCCTCAAGCACTCCTCCCTCGTGGTGTCCAGGGTGAGACCTGAAAAGGAAGCTCTTTTCTGGATGAGACTTGTCCTGTCTCCCGTAAGATAAGGTACGCACCTCACCTTTCCTTGCTTTTTTCCTCCAAGAACTTCCGCCAGATAAGCATGGTAGAACGTGTCCGGCGGCAACTCTCTGCAAAACTGGGAGCGGAACCACTCCAAGGCAAACCCTCCAATCACGATGTCGTACATGAGCCACCTTCCGGGAAAGGGATGGGTTCGCAGGTAGTACCGTTCATCCGGAAGGGGACGATCCAGGCATATGACGAGGATTTCCGAGCTTCCCGAAATGTTGAGCACCCGCCCGTGTTCAAAAAGCCCTGCTCCCAAAGCAGCAGCAGAGGTGTCGTTAGACCCCACGAGCACAGGAACACCAGAGGGTAAACCCGTTATCCGGGAGGCCTCCTCGGTGATTTTCCCTGCGACCTCGAAGGAGGGCATAACCGAGGGGAGCTTCTCAAGGGGGATGCCAAGGTCACGAGCAAGGTCTTCATCCCAACCTGAAGCAGCAACAGTGTTGTAAAGCCCTGTGACCGAAGCATTGGTGGGATCAATAATCCAACGATTCACAAGCTTTTTGAGAAGGAAGGTATTCAGATGTCCAAGAACCGCAGCCCTTGCGAAGACCTCCGGCCTTTCTTCCTTGAGCCAGAGCATGCTGGTCAGAGAGATTCCTCCCGGATACGGGATGTTCCCGGCCACCTGAAGAAATCGCTCCTTTCCTATTATTCGCACGGCTTTCCTTGCCTGTTTGATGCTCCTTCTATCCCAGTGGATGATGGCAGGAAAGAGAGGAGTACCTTCAGCATCCATGGCGATAAGTGCCGGACTGAACACGCAAGGGACAACGAGTTCGACTTTCCGAGCGTATCCCTTTTCTTCGAGGTTACGGGTCACCTTCAGGAAGGCCTGCCATACCAGATCAGGGTGAATCTGCACGCTCAGGCCATCTGCTTCGTAATTGTACTCCACCCTGTCCTGGGTGACGGCAACAAAGTTCTCATCAAAAAGGACGCTTTTAAGAGAAGAAGTGCCCGCATCAACAGCCAGAATATAACCCTGATTCATGGGATACCCCCTATTTCATCCCAAAAGCGAGGTTGGGCAGGAACATAGTAACCAGTACATGTTCAGCACCTATTTACATAGTCAAACGCGGTATCACATCACCACCACAGTCGATGACCCCAACCTTTGCTTCCCTACCACACAGGCCAAATGCCATCTCCAGGGCTTCTTCAACCGAAGATGCGTGGCGAAAACCGAGTGCTTCCTTCTCCTCAACACTCATTCCCTCAGAGACGCAGATCACTTCCCGGGAGTGTTCCATAATCCTGGCATGCAAAAGGAGCGTTGCAGCACAGACAAGGTCGTCAAAGTCCCCCTCCATTACGCGTCGCTTCAGCTCGTGATATGGCAGTGTTGCGTACTTCTTCAGTTCTCCGTGGGTGGGCGAAATGCCCTCAGGGAAAGGAGCAACAAGAATGGAAATTCCGCCCTTTTTCAAACCTTTCTGAGCATACGACAGGGGTTTTACTCCCTGCCAGTAGTCGATATCTGCAGGATATGCGCTGANGACGACAATATCCGCAAGANCCGGAATCCTCTGTTCGTAGNCTTGNTTCGCCGCCCAGGCTCCCACCCGATGAGCACGAACCGGATCCCCCGCAACAACCCTGGCGATTTTTCCAGATTCATCGAGCACGACATTCACGATAAAGCGTAAACCCACAGCTTCGGCCACCATCTCTATTTCGCGCCGGACCTCGTTCTCAATCTCTCCAGCAATGTGCAGGTAGAGGTCCTTGAACATGGGCATGATGTGAGTTCTCCCTGTAGTTTCCCAGGAACATATCCCCGGCTGTATTGCCTTCCCACCCCCTCCATAACCCGCGTAGCAGTGAGGAACAATACTCCCCACCGCCATGAGGAAATCGGCCTCGAGAGCGAGTCTATTCACTTCAATAGGAATGCCACTTGGGGTGAATCCTATGCGGGTGAGGCAGTGGGGGTCTTGCCATTCGTGGTTCANCACCGTTACTCTGTCAACGACCTCCGCACCGAAACACTTCCGTATTTCTTCATCGGTCATGTACCGATGGGTTCCCAACCCGATGAGAACGATGATATCCCTATCAGGAATTCCAGCTCTGTTGAGCTCGTCAAGGAGAACCGGGAAAATCCTTTCCCGGGGTGTTGCTCGTGTGAGGTCATCGCCCACAATGACGACCTTCATACCGCGATGCAGCCTCTCCGCAAGAGGCAAGGACGCAACGGGGGTCCGCAGGGAGGCGAGAATCGCTTCCTTTTCGGAGATGGTTTCTCCATCAAAATTTCCAGGCTTTATGACGTACAAAAGGCTCTCCGGGGAAAGCTCCACCGGGAGCGTTTGCTTCCCATATCTCAGCGGGATTACCTGTTTCGCAGTCATTCCTCCATTCCTCACACGTTCTTCCGGAAGCAGGGCCCGAGAAACACAAGCGTTTTCGCACTCTCACGCTCCTGAAAGAGCACCACAACCCGCTTGCTTTCGCCAAGGAGCTCGCTACCCCACTTTTCCGCAAACTTCTTATCACTCGCGAGAAAGAAGTCCTCCTTTGAAAAAGCCCTCGTGTCTCTCAAGGTTTTCCATCTCCTTCGCGATGCGCTCCACCACGAGGGAAGCCTCAAGACCGCACTTTCTCAACAGAAATCCCCGCTCTCCCGAAAACCCAAAATTGCTCGGGGCCCCAAGCTTCAGAAGTGGGGGGATGTTCCGTATCTCCTGGAAAGCTCGCAAGAGATTATCTCCCAATCCTCCCACCCTCGAGTGCTCTTCGAGGGTCACCACAAGACGCGACCCTCGAGCGATTCTAGCCACCATTTCCGGATTGAGGGGTTTTACAAAACGGGCATTGAAAACGAAAGTTCTGTACCNCCGTTTTTCNAGTTCCNCAGCTGCCTCCATACCAAGCCCCACGAGCTGTCCCAAAGCAACAATGGTGACATCAGCTTCCTGGAATTCCTGCCGCGTGAGTGGCTCAAATTGCCCAAGAGCCACCTCCTGATGTTCCTTCAAGAATTCGTCCTCCCCGCCCCGTGCTCCAAACCTCAGGTACACCGGTCCCTGGAAGTTCCCCAGAAGGTACCGTCCAAGAAGGAGCGCATCCTCATAATCGCAGGGTTCGCTGATGACGATACCGTCCAAAACCGAGAGAATGGCAATATCTTCCAGAGCTTGATGGGTAAACCCTGCGTACTGGGCCGAGAATCCCGTGTCTGTTCCGCAGATTTTCACGTTGAGCAACCAGCGACAGATATCGGTACGAATCTGCTCAAAGGCTCTCATGGTGAGAAAGGTGGCGTAGCCGGAGATTACAGGGATAAACCCTGCCAGAGCAAGACCGGCACAAACACCCATCCCCGCCTGTTCACAAATGCCGCATTCAACAACTCTCTCCGGGTACCTGTCTTTCACTTTCTTGAAGCGCGAAGCAGAATCCACCGAAACACAGATAACGTCCTTCCCCTCACCGATGAGNTCCACCAGAACATCCTGCAGTGCTGTCCTCCGGTCCCTCATTGCTGTACCTCGGGTTCCAGGTATTTTCGGACAACCCCCTCAGGAAGACTGCAATAGTGAGATTCCACCCTGTTCTCAAGCTCCACAACACCCTTGCCNTTCACCGTTTTGGTCACAACAACAAGAGGGCTTTTGTCATTCCGTCTCTTTGCCTCCCCAAGGGTTTTCCAGAGGACCTCAAAATCATGGCCCGGGATTTCCTGGACACTCCATCCGAAGGCTTTGAATTTCTCGCCCAGAGGTTCAAGGGGATGAAGGTCCTCGGTAAAACCGGAGAGTTGCAGATGGTTACGGTCAACAATAAGGGTCAGGTTGTCAAGTCCGTACCGCAGAGCAAGGGGAAGGCATTCCCAGTTTGTGCCCTCATTAAGCTCTCCGTCGCCTGCAAGGACAAAGACGTGAAAAGGTCTGTGGCGAAATTTGAAAGCCAAGGCCAGGCCAANCCCCAGGGGAAAACCATGACCCAGAGAGCCTGTCGCAGCGTCCACTCCAGGTACCCCAAGCTCCGGATGGATGCCAAGGAGGGTCTCTCCCCGGCATCCGTACTCCTCAAAGAGCTCCTCCGAAAGGAACCCTTTCTCAGCAAGAACTGCGTAAAGCGCAAGGCCCGCGTGACCCTTGGAGAGCACCAGCTGATCCCGCTCTCGGGAAAAGAGATTATCCCCACTGACGTTGAGGATACCGTTAAAGAGACAGGTGAGAACCTCAACAACCGAGAGTGACCCACCAATATGGCTCACTCCGGCACGAAACGTTGCCAGGATAATTCGTCTACGAACCCTCTGGGCAAAAGTCTCAAGGTGTTCTCTCACAAACTCCATCGGCGAACCTCACTGCACCGAAAGTATCTTCTCAATCCTCTCCATTGCCTGGGAGAACTCCCTGAGGTTGTGGATCTGCGCACTTGAGGCAGCAATGTCCTCCATGGTGAAACCATCGAATTCGAGGCTCCTTCGGGCAAAGTCGAGTTTATGGAGCTTCTCCTCTATGGTTCTTGGAACCTCAAAGGGGGCTCTGGCCCGCTCTTCCCGGAGGAGGGTCATGCCCCACTCCAAAGCCTCGGGGTTCATGGTGATGACGATGGGGAGCTTGGCAAGCTCCTCAAGGTGGAGGTAGGCACTGCCTGGGCCTTTCCGGGTGGAGCAGACGAGGACCTTGGCCGGAGCCCCAAGGGCCTTAACCGCATCAACGGCTTTTCTGGCCATGAGGATGCCGAAGAAACGGAGGTCCTCCTCTTCAAGGGTAACACCTTTGGCTTTGGCCTCCTCAGTGAGTTCCGTTGAGGCCTCCCAGCGACCGAGCATCATGGTGATGACCGCCCGCCAGGCGCTGTAGTCAATACCCCGGGCCTTCCCCTTCTCGTACCCCCGTTTCATGGCCCGGGCAACCTGGACCACCTGGGGGACACAGAAGCAGGAGGTGGCATTCACCGGAACACCAAAGCTTATGATTTCCTCCATCACCGTAAGGCCAGCTCGTGTGGCGGGAATCTTCACCATGAGGTTGGGGCTTGTCCGGGAAATCTCCAGGGCCTGGAGGACCATCGTCGCTTCATCGGTACTCTTCCTTGGGTCAACCTGGAGGCAGACAAAGCCGTACTGGCGGCCTCTGCGGTAGAAATTGGAGAGGAACTTGTCGGCGCCGAGCTTCCCCACCATCAGGTAGAGGTCGAACCACCTGGGGTGGGTGTCGGAGGAGAAGACCCGGCCGAACTCCTGCACCCTGGCAACCACCTGAGGCCGGGACTCGAGGAGCCGGAGCACCAGGGGAGGGTTGGTGGTCACTCCATCGAAGAAGAACACCCCTCCCTCGTTGTGGGACATGAAGCGGTGGAGGACTGAGAGCGTGGCGTCATCGACACCCTTTTCCCTGAGGTTGGCAAGGAAAACCTGGTAGTATCCTGGATGGGCATCCCACCACAGTTCCAGGTCGGGGTTGCGTTCTTTGAGCCCTTCAAGGAGTTCCGGTCTTAGGGTGAGCGGTTCCTGGCTCATAGGAGAACCTCCTGAAAGTGTTGAAAATAACAAGAAATTTATTTCAACTGAAGCATACCACAAACACCTCGCTCCTGTCAATTTTTTTCCTTTTAGACTTAGTCGGACCGTAGTGAGGACTCCCAACAAAGGTCCCAGCAGTCCATCCTCCATCAATCAAAATGTTCGTTCCTGTAATGTAGCTCGAACGAGGGGAAACGAGAAATGCCACAAGCTCTGCTACCTCCTCAAGTGTTCCAGGTCTCCCAAGGGGTGTACGACTTCGAATGAACTCTCCCCAGCGGGGATCTGAGAGAACCTTCTCCACCATTGGTGTTTGGATAAAAGCGGGAGAACCAATGTTCACTCGTATCCCATACTTTGCCCACTCTACTCTTTGGAAATCATGGACTGTGAGTTTAGACCTGATTGGGCCGCTTCCGTTGTTGGACGGGTAGTCAGTGGACGTACTCCTCCTGAGGTTCCGGAATTCGTCGACGCCTGTACTGCGGCTCTTCTCCAGAATTAAAGACAGATGGG
>JGI24721J44947_10003279_pt1 | contig 22883 bp, 22 predicted proteins | sample YelNatPaOPGAMG01_FD_44947 | JGI IMG/M metagenome (IMG submission 44947) | reverse complement strand
AGCATGAATGGTGTTTTATAGATGAAACTCGCTCTTTTTTCTTTAAAAAGCCAGTTGAAGAAGAAAAAAATAGGTCTCATAGTCCGAGATAGATATATAGTTGACCTCCGCAAAGCATATAATGTATACTTAAAGGACAAGTTCGATGTTAGCTCACCGGAAATCATTTCAAGTAAAATTTTTCCAGATAACATAATTGCCTTTATAAAAAATGGTGCATATTCATTAATCAAGGCATCAGAGGTTCTTAAGTATGTTGACAAAGATGTGGACAGGTTTATTAATGAACATGTAATTCATCATCTGGATAGCGTCAAGCTTGAACCACCAATTTCTCGACCTTCAAAGCTGATAGGGATAGGCTTAAACTTTGAAGAATATAGAATCAAATTAAGTTATGAAAAACCCGATGTCCCACTATTCTTTTTGAAACCACCATCAACAATAATCGGTCATGAAGACATAATCCTAATTCCAAGAGGCAGATTGCCTGGCACTTCATCTAATATACTATTTCATGAATTCGAACTGGGTGTAGTGATAGGCAGAAAAGCCAAACGTGTGTCAAAAGATGAAGCATACAATTATGTTTTAGGTTACACGATATTTAATGATATAACAGCACATGATATAGAAATGATCCAGCCAGGCCATGTTCTATACCAGCAAAGGTGTAAGGCGTTTGACACATTTTCTCCCATTGGGCCGTGGATAACGTTAAAAGACGAGATAAAGGATCCTAACATGCTCTATATAGCGAGAAAGAGGAACAGCCGAGTAGAGGAAGAATCCAACACAAAAAATATGCTCTTTAAAGTGCACGAGATTATAGAATTCTTATCAGAAATCATGACACTAGAGCCAGGCGACATAATAGGAATGGGAAGTCCACCCACAGGACCAAATGAAGGCCTACAACCCAAAGACATGATAGAAACCACAATAGAGGGCATAGGAACACTAAGAAACTACGTTGAAGAGTTTAGAGGGTGACTTCAACACCAATACTGCCGTTTATGAATACGAGCTTATAGATGTTTGTTATACAATTCATTTGCTACATCAGCTAAATCTAATTTTTCAAGCACAGACTTAAGTGGCCAACCTGTTCTAGTATCCCAACCTCTAAGTTCATAATATTCATCAAGAATCATTTTAAACTTATGCTCATCCAGTGTGATCATTCTAGTCCAGTTTGGTCTCTTAAAGAATGGTACAACCCTCTCATCTACCTCCCTATTCCTGCCTTCTCTTATAGCAATAGCTCTCTCTAAATTAAAGATTCTCTCGCCGATTNTATCAAGTTCTTCTTCACTATAATTTATTCCTGTTACAGCGGAATATAACTGACTTTCAAGAGACGTATCTCCTGAGCCGTCTACTGTAAAGTTACTAGCTACTATTGGAAGAGCCCAATCACAGGTTGGCAGACTCGATGTTAGACAGCCCCTATTTTGGAGCCAGATAGCAACTTGAGACTTGTATTCATAATCATCAGTTACAGCCTTTTCTGAGCCCCAAATTTTTTTAGCTACAGATTTTACTTGATCNTCCTTTAATGGGAGCACATAATGGAAACCATATACTAGCCTAGCGTAGGCATGCCCTGTGTCGGAGAAGGGGTCTCTACTGTCGGTAGCCCAAAGTAGTGCTCCGACTATCCAGAATGGGTATTCAAAAAAGCCCCAAACACCTCTTCCAGCACCATGTTCAGCAAAACCNCATGTAACATAGGGTACGTATTCATTTGCTTTCCCAAGATTTTCCACAGTCCTTAACACACCATCAGCTAACATGCTACCGAATCCTTCTCTATTTGCAATCATATATAGTAGTTTCATCCAAAAATCTGGATTGTTTAAGTCTATCTGGTTGGATATGCTTGTTTCGTTTATTAGTTTCTTCTTACGCCAGACCTCTAGCCAAAGGATTAATCCACCAAGAAAGTCCCATTGATTTATTCCTAACTTATCACATAAATTTTTTAGTACTAACGCTTCAGGAAAGCTTAGTCGATATTCGATTTTTACTTCAGCCTCTTTTTCAGTTGAAAAGGCTACAAAATTTGGGGCAATACATCTCATTTGCCCACTTTCAATGGTATAATACCTTTTACTTGGAACATTCTTCCATATAAAAGATCCATAATCTCTACCCCGCCCACATAAGCCTGGACAGGCATGTGTGCATGCATGATACTTTCGTTCATACTTAATTTGCATGCCAAGAAAGTCTGATGGAACTTCCGGTATCTTTGGCCCACCTTGAAGAAGCTTTAATGCCTTTTTCCAAAGCTCTAGCAACCGTTTTGGATCCGCAACTTTTATCACACCCATTTCTCCAACACCTCCTCTGGTATTCGAAATTGATATTGCTTTTAATTTTTTTGAACCCATTACTGCTCCAAATCCACCCTGGCCTGCGGCATCACCGGATTCGGTTAATATAACAGCAGTTCTAACCAAGTTTTCTCCTGCTGGACCAATGCATATAGAAACCGAGTCTCTACCGTGCTTTTTCATCAACATTTTTTGGGTTGTAAACGTATCCAAGCCCCATAATTCATCTGCATCGAGAAGCTCGACGTTTCCCTCATCATGTATAAATATGTAAACAGGTTTTTCAGATGAACCTTCAACAACTATACCATCAAATCCTGAATATTTTAGTTCAGACCCGAACCGACCACCGATATTGGAACGGGTGTACCATGGTTTAGGATAAACTTGAGGCGCTATTCCTGCAACACATGTTCTTCCTGAACCTGGTGAGAGTATGCCTGTCAATGGTCCTGTCATAAATATGAGCTTATTTTGGGAGCTAAGAGGGTCTATGTTAGGTTTTAGCTCATTCCAGGCTATTTTTGCAGCAATACCCCTTCCTCCTATGAACTTTTCATACTTTTCAGTATTTTCTGCCCAGATTCTATTATTTGAAAGGTTGATTCTCAGTATTTTTCCAGCGTAGCCGTATTGCTTACTCATCTTCTTTCACCAGCTTTTAAGAAGATTAGAGCTGAGGAGGGACAAACTTCAACGCATACAGGCCCTTCAATCCTATTCATGCACAGGTCGCATTTAAAGAACACTCTTTTATTCCCTATCTTTTTGAATTTTATTATCTGCTTTTCAGGCATAAGAGGACATGCTTTTGCACATAAACCACATCCAATGCATTTTTCTTCATTTATGAACCTGGCTCCGCTTACAGGATCAATTTCTAAAGCCCCTATTGGACAAGCATAGTAGCATCCAGGAGAAGAACATTGGACACACACCTCAATAATATGGTTTCCAGAGAATGAATCTTTAATTAAACGAATTCTGGACAATCCTGGATTACAAGAGCCCTCATGATAAAGGGCGCAAGCTAATTCGCATGCTCCACATCCGGTGCATCTTTCAGGGAAAAATCTTATAACACCTGATTCTTTGATAAGTTTGGTCTCCATGTTCTTAAAACCTCATACTTTCTGCTGTGAACATTTTTTCTTTGCTTACTTTATCGAATACATAAGTCTTCCTTATCTTAAGCCAGACTTTATTGCCGAGAGACTCTGAAAAATTGGCTACGATTACTTTTATCTGTTCACCTTTCACATCAACGGTTAATAAGTTCTCGCTACCTAAGCTTTGAAGGAACAGAGTTCTTCCCTCGATTAGTTTTTCATGTGGCTCAAGCTCCAGCTCTATGTCCTCCGGTCTTATTCCGACAATTACTTCCTTTTTGCCAGAAATGCTTTTAAAGATCTCATTCGGAACCACTAAATCTATTTGTTTGTCTTCAATTTCCAAAATAAGCTTGTTTTCTCTTACATTAAGGGTTCCATTGAATATGTTTATTGTGGGAATACCTATAAACTCTGCTACTGAAAGAGATTTTGGATTTTCAATGATGTTTTTAGGTGTGTCAATTTGCTCAATTTTTCCACCCAACATCACTCCTATTCTGTCACCTATGCCCAAAGCTTCAACGGGGTCGAATGTAACATATATAACTGTTATACCTAAATTTCTCTGTAACATTTTTAGCCAAATCTTCATTTTTTCTCTTATTTTTGCGTCCAGATTTTTTAATGGCTCATCCAATAGTAGTATTTTGGGGCTTGTAACCAATGCACGTGCAAGTGCAACCCTTTGATACTCTCCTCCACTAAATGTTTCAGGCTTTCTGTCCAAAATATGTTCTATTCCCAAGAGAGAGCTTATCTCCTTGACCCTGCTTCTTATTTCATCCTTTGGTTTCTTCTTGATCATTAGTGGAAAGGCTATGTTGTCGTAAGCTGTTCTATCTGGATAAATTGGAGGATTTTCAAAGACCATTGATATTCCCCTCTTCCCCGGCGGCAAATCGTTAATCTTCTCACTGCCAAGGTAAATCTCACCTGAATCAGGGGTAATAAGTCCAGCCAACATTTTTAATAGTGTTGATTTTCCGCTACCTGGAGGACCAGTAATACAAAATAGCTCTTTTTCTTTAACTTCAAAAGAGGCACCGCTTACTATTTCTTTTCCATTCAGCCGTTTTGAAAGGCCAACAACCTTTAGCATGTTCTTTACCACCTCACTTTTTTTCCTGTTTCAGTATCGAATATGCATATCTTTTCAGCTGGAAGCTCAATCCAAAGTTCGCTCCCCACAGTTATTCCTTCTATAGGTCTACTAGAGACTACAATAAGATCATTTCCAACTTTAACATGATAAAGAAACCTATATCCAGAGGCTTCTATCATTTCCACGTGACCTTTCAAATAATTGTTATCGCCTTTCCTATGTACCTTTATATATTCTGGTCTAACACCCAGTAAGACCTTTTTGGATATAAAATGCTCAGGTTCTTTTGACAAAATTATAGAGTATCCACTATTAGCTTTAAATATCAAGGAGCCACTCTCCGTACACAAGGCACCCTCTATAAAGTTCATAGTAGGGCTGCCTATAAAATTAGCAACAAAAAGTTCTTTAGGATTATCATATATTTCCTCGGGTGCACCAACTTGGATAAGTAAGCCCTTGTTCATTACAGCCATTCTGTCTGAAAGCATCATTGCCTCTTGTTGGTCGTGTGTAACGTAAATTGTAGTAATTCCACTTTCTCTTTGAATCCTTTTTAATTCACTTCTCATCCTCTCCCTTATTTTCGCATCTACTAACGTTAATGGTTCGTCTAAAAGCAGCAACTTTGGCTCTATAACCAGAGCTCGACCGATAGCGATCCTTTGCTTCCAGCTTATACCAAGTTTTCCAGCATTCTCCTGTAGAATTCCCTTTAAATCCAGAAGCTCTGCCACGTGAGCGACCTTTGAATCAATTTCCTTTTTTTCGGCGCCTCTAACTTGTAGGCCAAAAGCGAGGTTATCATAAACGGACATATGCGGAAAAACCGCGAATTCTTGAAAAACGAGAGCAATATTTCTCTTGCGAGGGGGAAGGTCGTTTATTATTTGACCGTCTAAATAGATTTCTCCTGCATCTGGCTTTTCAAGCCCTGCTATACACCTTAAGGTTGTTGTCTTTCCACACCCCGAAGGTCCTAAAAGAGAAAAAATTTCTCCTTCATTAACTTCGAAGCTCACATCGTTTACTGCTACCAAATCTTTGAACCTTTTAGTTAAATGCTTAACTACTAGCTTTTCCAATCTACCTCACCTTACCAAAGGTTAAGCCTGTTGCCAAATGTCTCTGGATTATGTATCCCATTACTACAGGCGGTATTGATGATAATATTCCGAGCGCAGCCTGTATGCCGAAAAGTTGACCTATAGAGCCAACATATTTCCCGACCTGCACTGTCAATGTGACAGCATTTACATCAGTAAGGACAAGTGCAAAGAGGAATTCAGTCCAATTGAATATGAAGATAAAAAAGAATGAAACAACTAGTCCACCTTTAGCAAGAGGAATAGTTACCCGCCTTAGCACTTGCCAATTGCTTGCTCCTTCGAGTATTGCTGCCTCCTCCCATTCTGGTGGAATTTGTTCTATGAAACCCTTTAGAAGCCATATAGCGTAAGTGACGGTGACAGTTGAATATAAAAGTATCAGACCTAATTGAGTATCTAAAAGGTGCAAAAATGCATAATAAACCATTATTGGAGCGAGGAAAGTTGCTGGCGGAAGCATTCTGGTCATTAAGGTGAAGAATAGTGAAAACACTCCCATGGTCTTGTATCGGATAGCACCATAGACAGTTATGAAGCCAATTACGACTGCTAAAAAAGTGGCCACAGTAACTATTATTGCACTATTTATCAACGGATTAATTATAGAAGCCACGAGAGCTGTTCGCCCCATAACTGTCTTAAATATTTCTTCTGGATAGAAGAGTGCTTGATAGTTAGTTAACGTAAACTTATTAGGAATAAAATTTGATCCATACCATTCTTCATAAGGTTTAAATGAAAGAGACACCATCCATGCTGTTGGAAAAATCCAAACTATCGAAACTAGTATTATTAACAGATAATTGACGGTTCTTTTTAACACGTTGTCCATTTTCATTTCATTAACACCTTTATGGCGTACCAGCTTACCATTCCAACTATGAGAAGCACTATCAAAGATACTGCAGCCGCGTATGAAATATCATGATAAACTATTGCCAACTTATAAATATATACAGAAATTGTTTCTGTCGTTGTTCCAGGACCACCTCCAGTCATTATGTAAACGGTGTCAAATATCTTAAAAGCCTCCAGCCCCCTTAAAATGATTGCAATGTACACCAGAGGTTTAATAAGTGGTAGCCTTATTCTCCAAAATATCTGCCTAGAAGACGCTCCTAAAACTTCTGCTGCTTCAATAAGCCTTTTAGGTACAGTGGAGAGACCAGAATATAAGATTAAGAACATGAAAGGAGTCCATTGCCATAAGTCAGCTGTTATAATAGCTAAAAACGCACTAGTTGAGTTTGCGAGCCAAGCGGTGTTCGGGGCACTTCCAGTTACAGCTTTAAGAAATATTTGGTTTATGGGACCATAATTTTGATATATTAAGTAAAACGTTGACCCTACAACAACCCAGGGCAGCATTAGTGGATAAAGTAGGATTGAAGTAAAAATTTTTTTGCCTTTAAATTCACCTAACATTAAAATTGATAGCACTAGTCCTAGAAAGAATTCTAATCCTACAGCCAACGTTACAAAGAGCGCGGTTCTACCCATTGCTTCTAAAAACCTCTGGTCTTTTAGTGCATTATAAAAATTATTTAACCCGATAAAGGGCGCTTGCCACCAATTATATCCAGCAGCAGGGTTATAACTTACAAAGGATAAATATATCATGAGAGCAAATGGAATTATTAGCACAGAATATAATAAAAGATTGATTGGTATTACTGACAGAAGCTTTATAGACCTAGAGCCTTTACCCCCATCAGACAATTTAATACACCTATCCCGAGTATATCCATGCTTTATTTAAAAAAATAGTGGAAGGTGGTTAGAGGTAGCCTTTCGCTTTCCATACTTCCTTTACATCNTCNGGAAATAGATTAACCAACGCTTGCCAAGCAGTTAATTGATCGCTTCGCCCATATTTATCAGTTATCTTATCCCATTCGGAGGCAGTGTCACTTAAAGCCTTTTCAGGATCTTTAGTTCCAGTCATTGCCGCATTCACATTTTCGGTTAACTTTCCAGTATATTCACCACCACCTCTAATGACGATATCCGGAAATGAATGTGCTATGCTCTCTTCGAACGCGTCTAAGAACTCGGGTGTATATCCGGCTTCCATCACATCTCTGTAACTACCATGGAACCAACATTGTCTGAATGGNTCAAGTATAGTTCCTGATAATATTACAGTAGGCCCAATTTCAGGGCTTGTCATATATTGCAGGAAAAGGTATGCTAATTCAGGGTATTTAGCGTAATTTGAGACGATACCGACCCAGTTTACAGGGTTAGGTGCAGCTCTTATCAACTTTCTTGTACCTCCAACATCCACATAGCTTCCAGGCACGAGTGAGACACCATTTTTNCCTTTTGTAAAGGCCTCAGGACGTTCTGCCTCTTTTATCATAGAAGGCCAAGCCATTGCCATAGCAACTTCACCCTTAGCATACCTGTCATACAGGTCAGCCCATCCAGCGGTTAATGCAGACGGAGGCATATATGGTATTAATTTAATCATCTTGTTTAGGGCATCCAGTCCTTCTTTGGAATCTACTTTTGCATCCATTGTTTTCGTATCCCATAAGATACCACCAAGAGAGGTAAATATAGTAATCCATGTAGTGTATGCAGCGAATCTTGGTTCAGCATAAAAATATGCACCATAAAATGGAGCACCTGTAGGTGCTTTAAGTTTAAGTTCAGTAAAGAATTTTGCAATATCTAACACTTGGTCCCATGTCTCAGGTGGTTTTAAATCATACCCGTATTGTTTCTTAAAACNGTTTTGATATTCTGAATTTTCAAATAGGTCCTTACGATATGTCAATGTGTATACATCAGCATCAAGGTCTACTGTATACCTTTTCCCTTTATATTTTGTAACATAGCTTGCCAGAGGTTCAATTGGAGAACAAGGCGCATTTGATCCGTAGCCTGGATCGTACTTTTCATAAAAATCATCCAAAGGTCTAGCAAGTCCAGCCTCAATTAGATCCCCATTCCATGTACTAAATATTGTTATGGCGTCATAGGCACCTGACTTCGTTACGGCTTCTTGCATAGCTTTTGTATAAACATCACCCTCAGTACCAACGGTGACTAGTTCAACCTTTGTGCCGGTTGCTGATTCCCAGCTGGGAATCGCTGCCTCTATTTGCGCTCTTGAGCCTGCNACATGAAGTATTCTTATAGTTGCGCCCTTAGGAACTTTTCCTGAGGCCACAAGTACTCTAGCCCCATTAATAGCTCTTTCTGAGACTGTTGCAGGCACAGTACTAACGGTTGTAGTTACAACGGATGTTGTAGGAACAACCGAGGTTGTAGTTACCACTGATGTTGTAGGAACAACCGAGGTTGTAGTTACCACGGATGTTGTAGGAACTGTTTGTGTGACTACCGGTGGATTCATTGCAACATAGGTTGCAGCACCTATCGCAATTAATGCCACAACACCTAGTCCAGCGTAGAGGAACTTTCTTCTATCTACCTTTTTTGGTTCAGATGCCATATCTGATCCGTGAAATTTTTATTCCATAGTTGTATATAAGTGTTTGTGGGTATAATATTGATGATGCCAAGATAAACTATAATATATAAATTATATAGAACCTAATCTTTGATTTAGCACTTCTATTATATTCGAACGGTTAACCAACCTTGGCATTATTATATATTTAACTAGAGNAGTGATACTATTTTTACCATTTTCTTTCTATCTTCTTTGATAGTATTTTTTTACTTTTTTCCTTTATTTTTATTTGTGTGTTGGCTATTTGGTTTATTTGGTCTTTTAGTTCTGTTAGTTGTGTTCTTATGATCCATTTTTCTCCACTTTCTTCTACTATNTTGTTTATGAGTTCTTGTGCGAGTTTTAGTGCGTCTATGCTTTTGTCCAATACTTTTAGCGCTTTTTCTAGGCATGTGAGGTTTGCTTCGTGTAGGCTTGCCGTTTCTNCTCGGAGGTATGGTAGATATTCTAGTGCCTTTTCTATTGGTATCCCTGCTCTAACCATTTTTACTAGTTGTCTTACCTTTTTCACTGTAAACCTTTTTTTCACCACTATTTCTGATACTTGTGTTAGTGTTTTCTTGTCTTCTATTACTGTGAGCTCTTGTGCTGNGCTGGGNTTTATGCGACGNCNCATAATTTTTTCTTTAACTTCTTCTGGTAGGTTGAGTAGTGAGAGTCTTCTTGAAATGTATTCTTGGCTTTTCCCTATCTTTTTCGCGAGCTCGGTTACTGATCCCCATCCGTATTCTTCAACATATTTTTTGTATGCTTTTGCCTCCTCTATTGGGTTAAGCGTTTGCCTTTGAACATTTTCCACTATTGATGCTTCAAAGGCTTCTTTATCGTCTAGTTCTATGATTATGCAGGGTATTCTTGTCCAGCCCAGCCTNCTGCACGCTTCAAACCTCCTGTGCCCTGCAACGATCTCGAAATCTTCACCCNTAGGCCTNACAACGATAGGGTTTAGGAGACCGTGCACTTTAATGGACTGCATGAGCTCATCCAATTCGCCGAAATCGTCTCTCAAAAGATGCTTTGAAGGTACCAGCTTTGAAGTCTCTACTTCTGAGATAAAATTGTGTTGTGATATCATTTTAGTTTTATGTATAGGAATTTGCCTTTATAAATGTTTGCGTCCTTTATAGTGCCCTTATCTGTCTCAGCTAATCCAAGTAGGTATATGGGGATTAGATGGTGGTATGCTTTTCAACTATGAGATGTTTTTGTATTGTACTAGATTTTCGCCTTTGGGTATGAGCCTAAAATTTTTATGAAAAGAGCTTTTTCCTTCAGTTTTTCTATTGCTTCCCTGCATCTTTCCTCATTTATATGGCCTTCGAAGTCTAGGTAAAAGTTGTATTCCCAAGGCTTTATCTTTGTCGGCCTGGACTCTATCTTTGTCAGGTTTATTCCATTTTTAGCGAATTCTTCTAGGGCGTTGTATAGTGCGCCTGGAACATGTTTTACGGAAAATATTATTGATGTCTTGTCTTCTCCTGTTGGAGGTGAATCGTGTTTTGATAGTATGAAGAATCTTGTGTAGTTGTTCTGCTTGTCCTCTATGCCTTCTGCGATGACCTTCATTTGGTATATTTCTGCAGCTCTTCTGCCAGCTATGGCGGCTGCGTCTAAGAGACCTTTCTCTTTTATCATTTTAACGCTTCCAGCTGTGTCAAAGTATGGTATTGGCTTATAGCCTGACCTTTTTATAAAGTTCCTGCACTGTGCGAGGGCTTGAGGGTGGGAGTACACGTATTTTATTGAGCCTTTTTCTGCTTTAGGGTGAACTATTAGGCAGTGGACTATTCTCAGTACTATTTCGCCGCATACTTTGAGGTTGCTTGAAAGTAGTAGGTCATATGTCTGGTTTACGCTGCCTTCAAGAGAGTTTTCAATTGGAACGACACCGTATTCTGTTTCACCGCATTCAACGCTTTCGAACACTTCATCGAGTTCCATGCATGGTTTTAGCTTGATATTGGTTCCGAAAAAGTTGAACGCTGCCTCCTCACTGTATGCGCCCCTCTCCCCTTGGAAGGAGACCTTGGCAAGCCTTGTGCTCGACTGTTGCAAATTGTTTGCTGTCATTTTTTCATCTGCTTCTTTAGCATGTTGAGTAGGCCGCCTTCACTTAATATTTCGATGATGAATTTTGGAAGGGGCTGAGCCTTAACCACGATGTTCTTGTTCAAAACTCTTACCGTTCCAGTTTCAAGGTCTACTTCAAGCGTGTCGTTTTCTTCAACCTTGCTCCATAGTTCTTCACATTCTAGGACTGGCAGGCCTATGTTCACGGCATTTCTGTAGAATATTCTCGCAAAGGACTTTGCTATTACACATTTTGTGCCAGCGTATTTTAGCGAGAGTGGAGCCTGTTCCCTGCTTGAGCCGCAGCCAAAGTTTTTTCCAGCAACCAATATCGTTTCCCCACATCTTTTTGTGAAAGAAGGGTCTAGACCTTCCATCGCATGCTTCGCCATTTCCTTCGGGTCTGTTAGGGTCAGATATTTTCCTGGAAGTATTAGGTCTGTGTTAATGTCGTCACCGTATTTTACAACCTTACCTGAAACCTTCAAATCCTTCCACCTTTTGCAAACGATGTTGGATCAACTATCTTACCTTCTATTGCTGAGGCTGCTGCCGTCGCTGGGGAGGCGAGGTAGACCTTAGACTTTGGACTACCCATTCTCCCGACAAAGTTCCTGTTCGTCGTGCTCAAACACACTTCTCCTGAGGCTAGGACGCCTAAGTGTCCGCCGTAGCATGCACCGCATGTTGGGTTCGCTACGACAGCACCAGATTTGATGAATGTTTCGATTAAGCCTTCCTTTAAAGCTGAAAGGTAAACCTCCTGGGATGCTGGAACGATGACAAGCCTTGTCCTCTCGTTCACTTTTTTACCTTCTAAAATTTTTGCGGCTACGCGAAGGTCTTCTAGCCTGCCGTTTGTGCAGGAGCCTATGAAAACCTGGTCTAATTCGATTCCCTCAACTTCTGAAACAGGTTTTACGTTGTCAACTGAACTTGGGCAGGCTATAAGAGGCTGAAGGCTGCTGGCATCAACTTCCATAACCCTTTCGTATGCTGAAACCTCATCTCCTTTTAAAGGCTTAATCTTGTCCTTTACCCTACCATTTAGATACTCTAACGTTTTCTGGTCAACGGGGACGATTCCTGCCTTTGCACCCACTTCAATAACCATGTTACATAATGTTAGCCTACCGTCTACACTCATCCCTTCTATTGCTGGACCGCAAAATTCTATACCCATGTAGTTCGCGCCATCCTCTCCCAAAGTTTTGGCGATGTTGAGGAAAAGGTCTTTTGCCATAACATATTCCTTGAACTCGCCTGTAACATTTACTTTGATAACCTTTGGAACCTTAAACCAGAGTCTTCCGTTTATGAACACTGCCGCCATTTCTGTCGAACCTATCCCTGTAGAGAAGGCGCCTAGGGCGCCATATGTGCATGTGTGTGAGTCTGCTCCAACTATCAGGCTTCCTGGAACTACATGCCCTTTTTCGACCATAATCTGGTGCGCTATCCCTCCTCTTCCAACGTCATAGAAAGCTGTTATTTTATGTCTTCTAGCGAAGTCTCTGACAATCTTATGTAGTTCGGCTGCTTCAACTGTCGCAGCGGGCACGGTGTGGTCTATTACAATCACAATCTTTTCCCTATCCCACACATCTTTCGCGCCTACTTCATCAAAGTATTTTATGGTGAGGTGGCCTGTTATCTCGTTTACCATGGCACAGTCTATTTTCGCGTCAACTATTTCTCCTGCAACAACCTCCTTTTTGCCCGAAGCTTTTGCGAGAATCTTCTCTATCAGGTTCATGCTATGGCACCTCAGGCCTTTCACGAGCTCTGAGCTTGCCCGCTTTGAAGCTTCCTCCTCTTTCTCAAAATCTCGTTTATGCCGTTTATCATTGCTTCAACGCTTGCTATGACTATGTCCTCTCCAGCAGACCTTGCTGACATTACGTTCCCATTTTTATCTTCAACCTTCACGATCACTTCAGCCAAAGCGTCTGAGCCTCCTGTTATAGCTTCAAGCCTGTACTCCTTCAACCTTATGTTCGCTAGAGAGTCTGTAACCTTCTGTATAGCCTTTACAGCTGCATCAACAGGTCCTACACCAGTTTCAGCTGCAACGTATTCTTTTCCTTCTAAGAGAAGCTTTACCGAGGCTGTTGGGACAACCTTGAAGCCTGTCATGACAGCGAGGTCCACAAGCTCTATAACCTTCTCCTCGGTCCCCCTTCTTATTATCGACCTCGCTATAGCCGCTAAATCGGTGTCCGTGACAACTTTACCCTTGTCCCCTAGCTCCTTAACTTTTGCAGTTATCTCTCTAAGCTGCTCTTCTGTAGGCTGCCAGCCCATGTCCTGAAGCTTTGCTAGTATGCCATGTGTTCCAGCATGTTTTCCAGCTTGAATTATCCTTTTTCTTCCAACCAGCTCCGGGTCAATGGGCTCATATGTTAGGGGCATCGAGAGCACACCATGAGTATGTATGCCAGATTCGTGCGCGAACGCATTTTCTCCCACTATCGCCTTGTTCGGCTGAACCATGACCCCAGTAAGCTGTGAAACAATCTTTGAGGTTTCATATATTAGGCGTGTGTTAACCCTTGTCCTCCTATTGTAGAGGCACTGTAGCGCCATCACGACCTCCTCTAATGCAGCGTTTCCAGCCCTCTCACCTATACCGTTCACTGTCACATGAACTCTTGTAGCACCAGCCTCGACGGCGGCTAGACTGTTGGCTACAGCTAAACCGAAGTCGTTGTGGCAGTGAACGCTTACTGGAACGTTGACAGCCCTTCTTACCTCGTTTACTAGGTTCGAGAATTTGGCTGGGGTCATTATGCCAACCGTGTCTGGTATATCAATTCTGTCAGCTCCAGCCTCAACTACACTCTTGTAAACATTCTTAAGGTATTCTATGTCCGTGCGGGTTGCGTCTTCAGCTGAAAATTCAACCTTAAGCCCGTGCGCCTTCGCATACTCTACACCGTTTACAGCCCTCTCTATAGCCTGCTCCCTTGAAAGCTTCAGCTTGTATGTTAGATGTAGGTCTGATGTCGCTATGAACAGGTGTATATTGCTTGCCCCTGAAGAGATTACAGCATCTATATCGTTTTTGCTCACTCTAGCGAGAGCGTAAACTTCAGATTTCAGCCCCTCTCTCACAATAAGTTTTACAGCCTCAAGTTCTCCCTGCGATGTTATCGGGAATCCCGCCTCTATTGCGTCAACTCCAAGCCTGTCAAGCTGTCTAGCAATCTCAAGCTTTTCTTGAGGGGTTAAAGACACGCCGGGAGTCTGTTCACCGTCCCTCAGTGTAGTGTCGAAGATTTCAATCTGGTCGTTTGAGGTCATTTTTCGATCCCGGCCATCTTCCTGATAACCTTGCCGACCTTCTCTATATCGTATTCTGAAACCTCCTTCATCAGTTTTTCAAGCTTCATGCGGCTTTCCTTCGGCTCGCCAACCCATTCTCTTGCAAACTCGCCGTTCTGGATTCTCTTTAAAGCCCTCTTCATGTTTTCTTTAACATGCTCGTCCACGATCTTTGGGCCTACAGTGATACCACCATATTTTGCCGTGTCTGATATTGCGTTCAACATTCCGGTGAAGCCGCTCTGGTACACGAGGTCCATTATAAGCTTCATTTCATTACATACCTCGAAATATGCTAGTTCAGGCTGATAACCTTCTTCAACAAGAACCTTGAAGCCCGTGTTGATTAGACTTATTAGGCCTCCGACAAGGACAGCCTGCTCTCCGAAAAGGTCTGTTTCAGTCTCTTCCTTAAATGTTGTTTCTAGAACACCTGCTCTAGTGCACCCTAAAGCCTTGCATAAGGCTAAAGCTGTACCTTTAGCCTGACCACTATAATCCTGTCCCACAGCAAAAAGCGCTGGAACACCGAAACCCTTCAAATACATTTCCCTCAAGTTTGCTCCAGGGCTTTTCGGTGCAACCATCACGACATCAACATTTGGTGGTGGAACTATAAGCCTGTAGTGTATGTTGAAGCCGTGAGAGAATGCTAGAGTCTTTCCTTCACTCATGGCCTTGGAGACTTGCTGCTTGTAAACTTGAGGCTGCTCAAGGTCGGGAATGAGCATGTGCACGATATCTCCTTCTTCAGCAGCCTTGGCTATGGGATAGGGTTTGAAGCCGTCGTCTTCAGCCTTCTTCCAAGATAGACCGTTTTCTCTTAAACCGAGAACAACCTTCACTCCAGAGTCTCTCAAGTTTAGGGCTTGAGCACGGCCTTGACTACCATACCCTATTATTGAGATAACCTTTCCATCCAGAAACTTTAAGTCTGCATCCTTATCATAGTATATTTTAGCCAACCTACCCACCTCTTTCTATTGCTGTTAAACCTGTTCTAGCGATCTCCTTTATGCCGATAGAGGATGCTATCTTTAGGAAGGCGTTAATCTTTTCGGGGGTGCCGACAATTTCAACTGTCATCGAATCCTCTGTAGTGTCAACAACTTTACCCTTAAAGATTTGCGAGTAACTTAATATGTCGGATCTAATCTTAGAATCTTTTACATGAAGCTTGATTAGGGCGAGCTCCCTTAAAATCGTGTTCTTTGGGTTAAGTAAAGATATCTTCACAACATCAATTATTTTTGAAAGCTGCTTGACCAACTGTTCAACCGTAGCATCATCCCCATTTAAAGTTATCGTCATCCTAGAAAACTCTTTACGCTCCGTAGGCCCAACAGATATGCTTTCAATGTTAAAGTTTCTCCTTCTAAAGAGGTTAGCGACTCGGTAAAGTACACCAGGCTTGTTTTCTACAAGCACGGAAACAATGTGCGCTTCACTATCGCTGTCCAATATGCTCATGAATCGTACACCTCCCTCGAGCCTCTAGCAACCCTTTTCGCTAAAAAAGAAGAGGTTTTGAGAGCGTTAAGCATTATGCCCTTCAATCCCTTCCCAGGCGGAACCATTGGGAAAACATCTTCTTCAGGAGAGATCGGCACGTCTATAACTGTTGTAACCTCGCTCTCCAGCGCCTGCAGAAGTGCGCTCCTGAGCTCGTTTATAGAGCCGACGCGAGCACCTTGAGCACCACAGGCTTCAGTAAGCTTCACAAAGTCAGGGTTCACAAGTTTTACACCAGAATACCTCCTGTTATAGAATAGCCTCTGCCACTGAGCCACCATACCCAGCATGGAATTGTTTAATATGAGAACAATCACGGGAATTTTTTCGTTGACCGACGTGATGAGCATGTTCGAGGTCATTATGAAGCTTCCATCCCCCGCGATGTCGAGGACGGGTACGTTAGGTTTAGCGACCTTTGCTCCAAGTGCGGCTGGAAAACCGAAACCCATTGTGCCTAGGCCGCCAGATGTAATGAACGTTCTAGGCTTGTATGCTTTAAAGTATAGTGAAGCCCACATCTGGTTTTGGCCTACTTCAGTCGTAACTATAGCGTCCACTGGAAGAATGTTCCTGACCTCCCTTAGAACCTTTGGAGGAGATAAGCCGTCATCTTGATCAGTTTCACTCCCATAGTATTCTGCCCTCACCTCCTGTAAACGCCTAAACCATAGGCTGTCCTCCCTCTTCACCAGACGCTTAGCTATCTCCTCATATATTTTTGAAAGCGTTTGGTTCGCGTCTCCAACTATAGGCACGTCAACCTTCCTATTCTTCCCTATTTCGGAAGCGTCCACGTCAACATGTATTATTTTTGAATCCGGACAAAATTCTGAAATATTGCATGTTGTCCTGTCAGAAAACCTGCATCCCACAGCCAAGAGCACGTCGGCTTCGAGGACCAACTTGTTCGCTTCAACAGTCCCATGCATCCCCAGAACACCGAGAGATAGTGGATGGTTCTCTGGAAAACATCCCTTGCCCATTAAGGTTGTAGCAACCGGTGCGAGGAGAAGCTCAGCCAAAGCCTGTAGTGCTTGTGAAGCACCGGAGAGGATCACACCGCCACCAGCTAATATTATAGGCCTTTCAGCGTTCAACAGCAGATTAACAGCCTTTTCAACCTGTAGGGGGTGAGGGGGGACTTGCCTAAACCTTGCAAAATTTAATCCCTCCACCGCCTCCATTTCATCGACCTCAACCTGAACGTCTCTTGGAACATCTATTAGTACAGGACCAGGCCTACCGGATGTAGCTATCTTGAAAGCCATCTTCACAACCTTAGGGATTTCGGAGGCCTTCCTCGGCTGAAAGTTGTACTTTGTTATTGAGGTCGTTATACCAATTATGTCAGCCTCCTGGAAAGCATCCCTACCTATCATTTCTCGAGGAACCTGTCCCGTTATTGCTATAACTGGAGAAGAATCCATGTATGCGTTCGCTATCCCAGTAACAAGGTTTGTTGCACCAGGCCCTGAAGTTGCCATGCACACGCCAGGCCTACCGCTTGCCCTAGCGTAGCCGTCAGCCATGTGTGCTGCGGACTGCTCATGCTTTACTAGGATATGCCTAATGTTTGATTCATAGAGAATATCATATATGGGTAATATTGAACCTCCAGGTAGTCCAAATATTACTTCAACACCCTCTCTTTGGAGGGAGTCGATGAGGGCCTGAGCGCCTGAAAGTTTAGCTATAGTTATCACCTCCTAAAGGATAATGATTTTTGATAAAATGCCTACATTAAGTAGGCGTGTCACATGCTCGAGCTTTCTAAATATTATTTCGATTGTGCCCATGTGTTGAACAGTTGGGTGATAACATGAGGTTTATAAATCTATTGGTCAAAATATTATGACCATCATAAACTCATGTTAAGGTTATGTTCACCTGTCCACTATATTTTTAAACACCCTTTACACAACTTTTGCCGGTGAGTATGGGCGACCAATTCCAATATCCATAGAACCTCTATCTTCCCTTAAAAGGGATGATAGAGCCGTTATTTCAAAACTATTAGAGAAGGCGTTAAACCGGAACCAGATACTTCTCCTTTCATCGATTTCCAGAAACACAGACTGTACTGCATCAGCCTTTTTAAGAAAACTTTCTAAAGATTCAGGCATACCTCTTTCAACACTGAAACTTAATCTAAAAATTTTGAAAGAGGAGGGGTTAGTTGAATATGGAAGGGTCGGAGAACCGCGTCCGATAAAGCTTACTGAAGCAGGTAAAATTGTTTTAGACCTGATAGATTGTGATGAAAAAGTGAATGATGTCAGTGACCGTCAAAAGTGCACTTTTGACGAAGATTATGGTGAGTTGTTATCGCAGGTTAGATCAAAGATAGTTTTTGAAGTATATCAAGCTAAGATGGGCCATCTACCTTCATCACTTTCATCTGCAAACATTATTGCAGCCGTCTTTAAAGTGTTTAAGCCTAATTCGGTAGAATCTAAAAACTCTTTCATTTTGAGCAAAGGCCATGCTGCACCAGCACTGTATGCTATAATGGCTCAAGAGGGTATATTGAGTGAATACGAGCTTGCATCCCTATGCTCAATTGGCTCAAGACTCCAGGGGCATCCTGATAAAAGGTTTTTAGCGGAAGTTATGGTTTCAACAGGATCCCTAGGCCAGGGTTTGTCCATAGGCGTGGGCATAGCCATTGGAAAGAAACTAAGAAATGTTGGAGGAAAGGTTGTTGTCCTATTGGGTGACGGTGAACTCGAAGAGGGGCAGATTTGGGAGGCTGCAATGAGCGCTGCAGCAAACAATCTTGACAATTTGATTGCAATAGTCGACAGAAATTTCTATCAAATGAATGGGTCTACTGAGGAGGTTAAGAGGCTAGAACCCTTAGCTGGGAAGTGGAAATCTTTCGGTTGGGATGTATTGGAAGTGGATGGAAGTAGAGTTGATGAGCTAGTTTCCATATTGAGGGAAATAGGAAACCGTCAGAGCAAACCTACTGCCATAATAGCTTTTACTGAAAGAAATGGTGGGATAGAATCCATTGACAGGAAAGCATTCTACTATATTCCAACATATGAAGAGTATGCGAGGATAAGGGGGAAACGGAATGGATAGTGTAAGCTTAAGTTTGAGGGAAGCATTTGGAGAAAAGTTGGTGGAAATCGGTGAAGAAAATGATAAGGTCATCGTCTTAGATGCGGATGTAAGCGCTTCTACGAGAAGTTTCTATTTCAGGGAAAGGTTTCCTAAAAGATTTTTGAATGTGGGGATAAGCGAGCAGGATATGATGGGTATAGCCGCTGGACTGGCAATTGAAGGATTTGTTCCAGTTGCAACAGGATTTTCCATGTTCATATTAAGAGCTTGGGAGCAGATTAGGAACACAATTTCACGAGATAACTTGAATGTCAAGATTGTTGCAACACATGCTGGCTTAAGCGACTACGCTGACGGTTCATCACATCAGTGTCTAGAGGATATTGCGTTGATGAGGGTTCTGCCTAAAATGAATGTTGTAGTACCCTCAGACCCTGTCTCTGTAAGAAGCTTACTGGATCAGATTATAGAGGTGAGGGGACCATGCTATATGAGACTTGGAAGAGACTATTCACCAAAAGTGTATGATAAGGAGGAGGAAGTTGTTTTCGGAAAACCCAATGTTTTAGAGGATGGAGGTGATGTGACAATGGTAGCTTGTGGTCTAATGGTTCACCTAGCCCTTGAAGCTAGGAGGATACTTTTAGAGGATAATATAAGAGCACAGGTATTGGACTTACATACGATTAAACCATTAGATAAAGAACTTTCAAGATTATGTGAGAGAACGGATAAAGTGGCAACCATTGAAGAACATAATGTTCTAGGAGGAATGGGGTCAGCTGTATGCGAAATGCTTTCTGAAAAAGGCTTCAGAATAAAAAGGTTTGGTGTAATGGACATGTATGGTGAATCTTCAAGAGACTATATTGGACTACTAAAAAAGTTTGAGCTTGACGCAAATAGTTTGGCGAAAAAGGTTAAGTCTTTTGTTAAAGGTGATCCTATTGGACCTTAGACTGGTGCTAGAAAAGAGGGAGAGAAAAATAAAGGTTGGGAATATAGTGTTTGGGAAAAATTTCACAATAGTGGCTGGACCGTGTGCTGTAGAATCTAAAGAGCAACTTTTAAGGACAGCATATTTTCTCAAAGAAAACGGTGCACACGTTTTAAGGGCTATGGTTTTCAAGCCAAGAACTTCACCATACTCTTTCCAGGGGCTGGGGGAAAAGGGATTAGAGATTGTGAAGGAGGTTAAAGAGGAGGTCGGAATACCTGTTGTAACAGAAGTAATGGATTCAGATCAAATAGAGAAGGTGTATGATGTTGCAGATATTCTTCAGATTGGAGCAAGAAACATGCAGAACTTTACATTACTTAAGGCTGTGGGAAGGTCAGGTAAGCCCACCATTTTAAAGAGAGGATTTAGCTCAACTATAGAAGAATGGCTTTCAGCAGCAGAATATATAATGAGCGAGGGTAACGAGAATGTAATATTATGTGAGAGGGGGATAAGAACCTTTGTAAACGAGACAAGGTTCACACTCGATATAGCTTCAGTGCCTATTGTGAAGGAGCTTACAAGCTTACCTATAATAGTGGACCCATCACATGCTGCTGGATCACGAAAGCTTGTGATACCATTAGCTAAGGCGTCGAAGGCTGTAGGCTGCGACGGTATAATGGTTGAAGTACATCCTGAGCCTGAAAAGGCTTTAAGCGATAGCAAACAGCAACTTAATTTTGAAATGTTCAGACAACTTGTTAAGGAGCTGAATGCATAAGGATGATAATTGAATGTAGGCTAGGACGTATAATTGTTGAAAAGGATTCATTAAACTTGCTAGAGAAAGAAGTTGATAGAATAGAACCTTCTAAGGTTTGCATTGTAACAGATAATGTTGTTGGAAAAATATGGTTCAACAAAGTAGTTGAGTATATTAAAAGTAGGGAGGTTGAAAAGGTTGAGGTTGAAGCTGGAGAAAGAGGCAAGAACCTTAAAACATTAACCCTACTATGGAGAAAGTTTGTTGATGGAGGCTATACTAGAAAGTCTCTGGCAATAGCCTTGGGAGGGGGTGTTGTCGGCGATGTCACAGGCCTCGCAGCCTCAACTTTTATGAGAGGAATATATTTTGCCCAAGTTCCCACAACACTACTTTCTCAAGTAGATTCGAGCATAGGGGGAAAGAATGGCATAAACTTTCATGGAAAAAACATGATAGGAACCTTCTACCAACCCTCTTTCACGCTAGTTGATACAGGGTTCATTAGAACATTACCTTATGAGGAGTTTTTAAATGGTATGGCTGAAGTTATAAAGTATGGGATAATATGTGATAGAAAATTCTACAAATATGTTGAAGGCAATGTTGAAGCCATAAAGAATAGGGAGGAGGATGTGCTAATTAAGATTGTGGAAGAATGTGTTAAAATGAAGGTAAATATTGTGTTAGAGGATGAAAGGGAAGAGGGTTTAAGAAGAATATTAAACTTTGGGCACACGTTCGGCCACGCTATAGAAAAGCTTTCACATTATAGGATAAAGCATGGATTCGCTGTATCCATTGGAATGAGCATCGCATGCAGGGTTGCTGAAAAACTCACAGGCTTTTCTGAAAGCGCTCAAGTTATTGGCCTATTGAAAAAGCTTGGTTTACCCACAAGCACGAGAATTGAATTGAAGAGGATGGTTGAGGAAATGGTTAAGGATAAGAAGGCATGGTATGGTAAAATAGTTTTAGTGGTTCCTGAAGAAATAGGTAAGGTTACAGTTGTCGAAGTTGAAAAAGGAGTGTTGGCCAAAATATTGGAGGAAGCGATGGCCAATGCGTAGTCCAAAACTGTGTACGGTAATAACAAAGTTGGATGAAAAATTTCTTGATAAGGCTAACATGTCAGATATAATTGAGGTTCGAATAGACATGATTGGAGAGTCTTGGACAAGCTTAGCTAACAAGCTTAAAAGACCTTGGATCGCCTGCAATAGGAGAAAAGAGGAGGGGGGAATGTGGCATGATACTGAGAAAAGGCGTGTCGATGAACTTTTGAAGGCCCTAAAGTTGGGTGCAGAATATGTTGACATCGAACTATTATCACCCAACCTGAACAGTGTTGTTGAAGAAGTAAAGTTGAAGGGGAAAAAGGTTATAGTGTCATACCATGATCTTAATGGCACACCAGATTTTTTGGATTTAAAGAAAATTCTTGAAAAAGAAATTGAGGCTGGAGCGGACGTTTGCAAGATAGTAACCTTCGCCAAAAAGTTTGAGGACAACATCACCATACTAAAGTTTCTTCTACAAGAGTCTAATATCACACCAATGGTAGCATTTTGCATGGGTGAAATGGGAGTTGTTAGCAGAATCCTTTCACCCTTCTTTGGAAGCAAATTCACTTATGCGTCAATTGACGAAGGTTTAGAGTCGGCTGCTGGGCAAGTGGGTGTCGAAAATCTTAGAGAATTTTATAAAATTTTTGAAGAAACTTTCGGTGATGTTAATGCAGTATAAGGGTAAAGTCTGCTGCCTAATCGGTGACCCCGTAGAGCACACACTTTCTCCACTAATCCACAATATTGCTTTCCAAAAACTCGGCTTAGACTACGTATATGTTGCATTTAGGGTTGAAAAAAGTATGCTTAAAATGGCAGTAGACGGTATAAGAGCCTTAAACATTCGAGGAGTAAATGTTACAGTACCTCACAAGGTAGAGGTAGTAAAATATTTGGATAAGGTGGATGAGCTGGCTGAAAAGATTGGTGCAGTAAACACTATAGTCAACGAGAACGGGAAACTTATAGGATACAATACTGACGGA
>JGI24721J44947_10003276_pt1 | contig 22900 bp, 18 predicted proteins | sample YelNatPaOPGAMG01_FD_44947 | JGI IMG/M metagenome (IMG submission 44947) | reverse complement strand
AGTGGCGACGGTGGACGGTCTCCGCTGATGCGGAGGTCCAGGTTTTGCATCTCGTGGTCGTTGTCACAAGGGAAACGGTATCAAATAGATTATTTAGTTTTATTATTACACAAAGGACTGATGGACGGCGCGAGACCTATTGCGTGCCTCGGCCGCGGACTTCGACTTGCCATGCTTAGAGCTGTAGACTGGGAGTGTGCTTCCCTGGGTGGCAAACCGGGAGCCGCTGCACGTTCCAAATATAGCCCGGCTGATGTCTTTTCGATCGGAGAGACGAACTTTTCTCTGCTTCGACTTTTTATGAACTGGGTGCGTCACTAAGCGCTGGGACCCGTGGCACTGCGAGATAGGAAGCGGTGCGCGAGGAGCCGCACCAGGTCCCCCGAGAGCAAGCGTTCGTCTGCGAGGCAGTCGTAGTGACTTGGGAGACCATAGCGCAACCTTTGGTAGAGACGTACGCGCGGGGATCGAAGCTGTTTGTAAACTGCAGTTGCCTGCGAGGAAAGACGCGTACAGAGCGCTGAATGCTTTGACTTGACTCTTATCGTCAACTGGTTGTCGTTTCTCGGAAGCTCGGTACCTATGGACTCCAGCGCTCAGGTGCCTTTCCTGCNCTTGAAGATTTATCGATAACCTGCAGTGTCAATTGCGTAGTGCGCCAAGTNAGACCAGCTGGCACCCGTCTTCGGGGTACTCAAGTGCTCTGCTGCGCCGCGTTGGCGCTGTTCGCATGACGCTGGGCAGAGCACCAGCTGCCGTGGCAGGTACTGACACGACGCTCACAGGCGCACCTGGAACAGCTGCGCACGAGCTCTAGTCTGCGTAGCAATTAAGCGTTGCGCGATGTTCGTTGCACCTCGAAAGCAGCTCGCAAAGGCGTCCCGACGACGGCTCACAGAACGGCCGCGTTGCGTTGACGACGCACCGTCGTTGGGCCTGGAGCCCAGCGCCGCCCCTGTTTTGAACAAGCTGTTGGACCTTGTGATCACTGGAGAAACAATGCCTTCAAAGACCCGATTTTCTGTTTCGCTGCTCTCATAAATCCTGGCTCAGCGAATAAAGTAGAGCTTGGATTGAGCAAGTAGCGTGCGTGCAGCGTGCAAGTGTGCGGTGTTTTGCGACTCTGATTTTGAGCCGCGATACCAGTAGACCAGATGAACACTGACGCACATATCTGGTACATAACGGATCGAGTATGTTGCTGGAGCTCTAATGATGGACGTGGATGCGTTGTCGAAGCCTTAGCGTTCCGGGTCGAAACGTTGAAGTACTGAGCTGCAGTCAGATTCGTACATGCTTGGAGCGGTATCTGGGACGCGCGATCGCTCGTGCGAACGCTGCTCTCAGAGAAGCCTTGAATGCACCCTGGATGCAAGTCAACGCATGCTTGTGGACCATGAGGGCACGTTTATGGAAGAGCACTTGTTGCCGCTCTGAGAGCAGCAGAAGGAACACTACATGCGACGTGGGAGAGTCAGAGCAACGGATGCCGCTGCCCGCGCGATTCCATCTCGCCGATGCGCTCTAGAGTCGGTTTGCTGCATCGTTGCTTCTTGGCAGCGAACTGCTAATGCATTCGGTAGAGCAATGATTTCTGACGGCAGAGGCCCTTTATGCTTACAGCTTTCAGTATTGGGCGTTTAGTCAGAAACGATATTTGTTAAAAGGTTAAAATGCATGTGCTCAGGACACTGCTTCAAAGACAAATACGGAGAAATACGCAGCGCCCTCGAGCGCCGCTGGACTTGGTCGAAATTTTTGACCTTGGAAGCGTCGGTAAAAGCTACGCATCTCCTCACAATACTGTAATGGGCGATGAAATTCTTCCCAAAAATCCTTCAAGTTCAAGGCCTCGCGGTACTCGAGACCTACGCGTGATGCGACTCGAATCAGTTCTCCAAAGTTCACAAGATAGCACTTTCGAGACGAGGCTTTTGTTCCTGTGCCCACGCCCAGCGTAAACACGTGTCCGTATGCGGAGCGAAAGAGTGCATTCGCATCCGGATCCATGGCGATACAGAAGCTCGCGTCGCTTGCCCGGTACGGTAGCCGAATATCGACGCTGGGTGCAGGAGCAGCCCGCCCAGTCTGTCGTGCCTCGTAAGCTTTCCGCAGTGGTGTCCATAGGCTTGCGCTGTCCACACAGAGACCAAAGAACTTTCCACCTGAGCACAGCAGGCGGGCGACTGTTCGTAGCACGGACTCGCAGGAGGCCTCGTCGGCGAAAGCGCTGTCTAAGGCGCCGAAAGTGACACAGCCATCGACTCTGCGTTCAGCGAGGTTTTCAACGCCGGCATCACTCGTGACCAAGTGCGGTCTATTATTTCGGGAGAGGTCGTCTCGGAACTGCTCGATGNTGCTCGCGTGTTGAAAANCAGTTTCTCCAGGCGTACCGAGGAGCCCGAACGCTCGCGAATCGAGACAGCATAGCGTGTCGTCAGGAGGGACAAGCGCCACCGTNAGAGCTTCCACTGCCCATAAGGCCAAGTCTTCTAACTCACCCACGCTGTTCTGGTCTTTCGTTGAGCTCATGAAACCGAGCACGGCCAGGCAGGTAGCATTGGTGTCGTTCGCAAGCGCGAAATCTCGCTCGAGCAAGCGCGACAAGCGGATCCCGAAGAGCTATACATCAGAACAGATTTATTCACATGCACTATGTGGTCACTGAAACAAAAGTTTTCGCACGATCATGTAGGGTATATGAATACCCACCCGCAGACGTCACCCAACCATTTTTTGACCGGCCGCCTGCTATCGGCTCCAGCTTCTCCTTACACATTTTGAGTATCAGAGGCTGCTCCACGAAGTTGGTTCGCGTCAGCTCTTGGGGTTTCGTGTTCAGCACCGAAAATCGTCTGGTATTGATAGCAGTGTTCAAGTCGCGGTTCACGAGCTCACTGCGTGCATTGAGGATGCTTGAAGTCATCCTTGTAAGGATTCCTAGCACTCGTTCCCTCTGTGCCACCATAGTCTCGTCATCGTTCCGTCGTGCGTACACGTTGAATCGCCTACCAACACGCATCATCATCTTTTTCTTCTTTGTCACTTGCTCTTCTTCACTCTAAACTCGATGACAAGAGGATATTTTTCGTTTTTTCTGGCACCTGGCGAGGACGATCCTTCGGGGTCCCCGACTTGGTCCGTGCATTCCCCTGGGATGTTTTATTCCTTCNACGGAACGCGCTTTGAATGTCTCTGCAATAAACCGCGAAATAGCATTTGACGACACGTGCGTGATGATGGAACCCAATTGAGATGAAATACTGCAAGCGTGTATCCGTACGAGATGCCGCGCGCGTCGTCGTCGTCGCCGCATCACAAACAGATCCCCATGACATAAAGCTACCCAAAGCAGTCTATCAACGGAAACACGGATTTCCATGTAACGTGACAACTTATCACGTTCGCTTTTCCTGAGTTTTTTTTTGCGTGTAAAACGTGCTCACACTACAGCTACGCCAAATATTCAGGTAAAGCGCTGCGAGCCGAGGAGCGTGCTNTGCGTGCTTNTCATTCATAGTCTCCAGAAGCTCCCGAGCGCAGAGCAGGTGGCGCTGGGGACAAGAAAAAGCGCTTCTTTGCCTAGTTGAAGCGAAAACGTACAATGCGAAGCAAGACCAGCAGCTACTCAGGCTTTAAACCTCAGCTGCTACTTACGGTGTATTTGGTTGCTGCGTTTACGTGTGCAGCGCTCCCTGCGCTATGGCTGCTGAGAAGGCCGCTTGGAACTGACATTGTTGAGGAGCCGCCTGAACGGTTGCCGGTCAGTCGCCTCTTTGCAGTTGTGGTACCGTTGGGCAGTTCCGCTGACCTGGTCACGTTGCGGGCCAACTTTCGCTATTGGCGACCGAACACAGGCGCGAGTGGTGCTGCGCCTTGCTTGTTCTCAAAGGACTCGGAACGCAGCGGCAAAGCAAACCTGGAAGACCGACCGGACTTGGTTGTGCTCACGAGTCGGGCATTGAACGTTACGGATCGTACACGAATAGTCAATGAATTTGAAAGAAACGCTTATTGTCGGAACTGCTTCCGGTCGATACGCTTTCTTGACTGCGGCCTCAAACCAGAGCACGATGTGTACAACATGACCAAATCTGGTACGATTTCCAGCAGATTTAACGGGCCGCTGTTGACATTTGTCTGCAGCATCGGTCACAACCAAATCTGGAACAATTACCATGCGATCTTTCTGATGGAGCTGGATGCAGTGCCTATCCAAAACAACTGGCTCTCTGAGGTTGAGATCGAAGCTCGTAACCTGGCCCGAGAGCAACTGCTCGCTGTTCAGAGCGGCTGCTCGCTGACCGAAGACAAATCCCGCGGCAGCTGGCGAAACGGATCACCAGCCTTGTATCGTGTCGGATTCGACGCACAGCGTTTCTTTTTACAGTGCTTCAAACATTTTTGGTGCATCCCCACGTTAGAGGAGTCTTGCGGGTTTCCATGGGATTCGTATATCCACTCGTGCAGGCTACAAACACCGGAGTCCATGTCTCTATTCGGCGTGTCCTGTCGCTTCATCCACGTGGGTAGCCTCTGGCACATGAGACGCGCCTCTAAGAGCATCTGGACGACCGCTTCGTCTGAGGCGCTTCGCAGCGCCGTATTCATCCACTCGGGAAGGGTCATTCGTGAGATCGACGAGACGGTCACTGCGCTGGAGCAGAAAATTCGCGAAGCCGATGCTTCAGGGGTTCCAAGTGAAGAGAACTAACGTCTCGTGACAGCGTTCAAGGTCTGCATGCTATGCCGAATTGCAGCGGTTCACTTTTCCGATGCCTGAACGGATTCGTGTTGCAGCGCCAAGCAAATGCAAGGGTTTTCAAGGTCTACGTGGCCTGCCGTACCGCGCTTCATCGAATGGGGATAGCGTGTTCCCAGCGAAGCGCATTGTGACGGGCATCACTGAATGCATTCATGATGGCGTGTCTGCACTGGAACCAGAGATATATTCTCTAGATGATTCGCTGCACTGCGTCATTGTCACTAACGTTGGATAAACATCATCGATATGCAAAGTGCCATCGTGGTAAGCGGTTTTGGTCGGTAACCGAGGGAGCAACCAACGCATTCGACCTTGTATGAGCACGTGTTCTGACCGCTTTTTCACTTGGGGCGCCATTTCCCGTGGCGAGCGCGCCGCGGAACCGCGCACTTCACCCTCTTGTCCNTGCGGTCGCTGTCAAGCGAGCTTTACGGTGTCAAAGGCACCGCCCTCCATCGTCACTGCTTTATTTTAGTGTGTACTGGATCAGTGCATCGGACCAGATTCCGACGGATGCGCAAAAGCTTCCAGTTTGTTGAGTATGGAGCGCCCCGCACATGGTGATGCGTCCTCGTTCCTCCATCCCCAGTCCAGAATCCAGGCATGATGTAGAGGCTGGATCAGGCTTCCTGGTAGGTGTCTCGCGAAATCTGATCGCTTGCGAAAGCGCGGGAGACGCTACCACGAACGTCGTACGGTAACAGTGCAGTCTGGGGCGATCGTACGGCCGTTCGCGTCGAGCATATGCACGGTGATATCGAGTAATTGAACATTGCTAATGTTCACTAGTTGCCAAGGAAAATCGTTGCTGATGTATATAGTGATCAATCGTGCTCGATCGCTGACCGTCCAATACCAGTGCCTCGCTCCCGAAAGAATCCATTCCCCTCTCTCCTGGTTACTGATTTTCTTCATCGCATGCCTTCCGCGTTTCAGCAAAATGCCCACACTGATCACCAAACGATACCCTCGAAGGCTTGCTCGACATATGGCCGCTGGATGCTTCGGACGCAAAAGATATCCCCGGATGATGGTCGAGGCGTTTTGGGTCTCGGTGTAGAACGTGCTTGTGTGCAGGTTTGCTGGTAGCGTCACCTCACAGCAAGCCTTGGACCTGGGATCGCCCCGTCAGCTGGCGTCCGCTCAGCTTAGTGAGCACCATCTTGTGCATTCGCATCCGTTTCACGCTCTCCATCTGTACCTGATTCAACATGCACCCGCGCCCGTGATGCAATGGTGTCGTCCTGAACTCATCGAAGGAAATCTGAAAGCGCCGATTCCTGCACTCCATGTACGCTGTCGTCAAAGGAATCGGAGTGCAGCGCTCGCGCGTTACTGCACGTCCAGTGCCATTGACTACAGCATGACAACTCGAGATATCGACCATTTGCTTTTTTGCAAGTTATCGCACAAGTTGGCGAATGCCTGACTCTTGCCTCCATATAACCGAAACTGCAAGCGAATCTAACAGAGTCTCATGTGCTGTCTGGAGCGTTTAAAGCATCTCCTTCGACGCACTGAGTGGAACTTGTTCCAGAACTCTGTTTCTCCTACATATATCTCCACGATTCCTGAGCATCAATTTCGTTAGCGGCTCCCAAGGGCGATGTTCACGGACCGAGGCGCGCATTTTCGCTCCCTCCCGCAAACAAGCATAGCTGAGAGACACCAGCTCAGGGGTGGTTCAGGAAGAGAATGACTTTCCGAAGAGCAATTCGTCGGATGACAGTGTCATGGATGCGGACGACTCGCCGATGGATCCGTGAGCTTCAAAAACGGTGTTTGGCAACAGAGATGTCGCCTTCGACTGGCTTGAATCGGAAAAAAAGGGTCTCACCAGGAGCAGCTCGAGAGCAGTTTTTGTCACGTACTCCTTGACAGCTCATTCGTGATGGAAATCGACGTCGTCATAGAGCAGAATAGAAGAATGTCGCAAACAGAAGCCACACATTGTTTTTACGTTGCCTGCGATGCGAAGCGCTCCGGTATGTTTGGCGATTTGTAGGCGATCACCCGTGCAAATAGCCGTACCGGCTAATGCAGCGGTCTTGCTCTCCTGTCGCTTCTTCGAGAACAGCGGTTTGCCCATTCGTGATTGCCCATATATGGTCAGGAAAACGATAAACGTTCTATGACAATGGAGGCAAAATGAGTACCCGCGCGCAGACGCCTCCCAGTGTGTTTCCACCCGCATCCTGGTATCGGGGTCAGTGTTATCCAGGCACACATGGATCCTGAGACGCTNCCTCGCAATTTTGGATCGCATCAGCTCGTCGGCTCTCGCGTTCAGCGCCGCAAATCGTCTGCTATTGATAGCAGCGTTTCCGTCGCAGCTCACGAACTCTTTGCGTTTCTTCGCTCCTGTTGAAGTCACCTTTGCATGGATTCCTGGTTCTCGTTCCCTATGTGCCTCTAGAGTCTGGTCATCGTCCGGTCGAGAGATCACCGTTTTGGCGACTATCTCCCTTTTGCTTCCGCTTCTTCGTCACTTGTTCCTCTTCGCTCGATGGTCGGCGNCTAGGGGANTTTTCGTTCGCTGGTATAACGCGGTGATGAGNGCCCTTCTGGATCCCCGAATTTCAGTCTATAATTTTCCTTGGATTCTCTCTGTTTCTTCAAATGAATGCATTTCGAACAAATCTTCTATAAACCGCAAAAAAGCATATGATGAGACGCACCAGGATATGGAGTACCATTGACATGAAGGAACATAGAGCGCGCTTTCGTTGCTTCCCCGGTGGCCGAGCGCACGCGAGCGTATCCAACGAAAACGCGGCCGCTGGACCTGTGCGGGATGCGGCATCCATCACATCCTCTACAAATGGGATCTAATAGACCTAAATATTGGTACAATTAGTACAAGTGGGTATCTGTATCCGCATTCGTGTAGTCGTCGCTGTTTTCTCTTCGAAAGCCGCCTATTTAGACCTCATTTCGCTTCAAAGCTAGCAGCACGAATATGCAGCGGATAAAAAATCATGATTCGCAGTACGGTACAAAACTATGGTAGCGAGAGAGCGCTCCATAAAGGCTGGTTGCCAGCGTGGCCTGACAGAGAATATCAGCAGCGCCGCGCAAGACGGACTGTGGGGCGTCGACGACTCCGCCTGCTGGGGCTCGCTGCGCTTATCGCTCTTGTCTGCTGCGCATTCTTTTTGGTCCGCTTCGTTCCTACTTTTAACTATGCTCTTTTTAGGAGAAAGGTGTCCACAAACGGTGATGCTTTGCGGGCGGTTTGGCTCGGAGACAGCGATACCTTGCCACGAGGTCCACAACGAGAATACTTTCGGTGCGTGCGCTCGCTTGCTCGCCTCATGTACCTATGTCGCTTAATTGATAACCCGCATCAGCTTGCGGGCACGGATCCACCGCTGACACTTCCCGCATGTGAAGAGCTCGAAAACGCGCTTTATGAGAGGTGTGCGGAGGCGCGACAGGCGCCCTCTCGAACGGTGCCGTCGCAAACAGCGCTGGCGCTGCGCACGCTTCCCTATTTTGTCGTTGCAAGTGCACCGGCTCTGGATACGTTGAAGCTAGAAAATGTGCTGGGTCCGCAGAAGATCCAGCGATCACATCGGGCACTCACTGAAATCAACGTTTCGCTTGTGACCCATGCATCCCTCTCCAAGTTGTCCGAGTTGCGCCGGCTCACTGAGCACTGGCCAGCACCGATATCTTGCGCTCTGGTGCTCCCCGACGTCAGCCAATCTCACCAGGTTCTGGACATGTATCCCAAGGGACGATCTGATCGCGTAGATATTCATCTGCTGCTCGCCGACGACTACGAACGTCCGACGTACTACCCGTTCAACGCTGCGCGAAACCTAGCGCTCGATAACGCCCGCACTGACTGGGTGTTCCTGGTGGATGTCGATTTTGTGCCGAGCCCGAACCTCGTGGAGAGCGTTCAGAGGACGCTTCGACGATTCCCGGAGCTTCGTGAAGAGATGCAACAACGTCGGGCCGTGCTGATTGTACCCGCCTTTGAGAAGCTTCAGGCTCGGGAAGAGCATCAGACATCGTTGCCGGCGACACGCGCGGAACTTGTTGCGGAGACTCGCGCCGGTCGTATTGTGCCCTTCCACGTATCCTGGTACTGGCCGGGACACGGTCCAACGGATTACGTTCGCTGGCTTGCTGACGCTAACGAAACATCCGAACACGAGCCGCACAAGCCGTACCGCGTGCGCTATCGCGACGGCTACGAACCGTACATCGTGGCCTATCGACATGGTCTACCGCGATACGAGGATTCCTTCGTTGGTTACGGTTGGAACAAGCAGAGCTTCATTAAGGAGCTCCATTATGCGGGCTACCGAATGTATGTTCTCCGTGACGGATTCATCATTCACATGAACCACGAATACGCGAGCTGGAGAAACCAGCAGAAACACGAGAATCTCCGAGCTTTGAAGTCGGCTAGAGCGTACCACGAACAGCTGCTTCGAACGCGGTACGGTAAGAGCGTTTCTTTTGAAGAGCGCTCCACCAGCTGATAACGGCGTGCGTGGTTGTGAGCAGTGTATGATTCCGGGGCCGACGATGATGATGCAGAAGCAAAGCAGCGTCGCTTGTTCGTCGAGCGCGAAGCTGCATACAGAGGCGCGCAGACACACAGCGCGATGGCGGATGCTTGTCGTCAGGGCTCTCCGATGAGACGCACTCCTTCGCAGCGCTCAAACGACGCATTGGAATAACTACCGGACATCTTTTGGATGCTACTGGGCCGACGAATGGAACCAGAGGCTCTCGCATGCGCAACCAGAAAGCGCATATAACCGAGGGCGATGCGGCGTGCCTCTGCTGACGCTTTTCGTTGGACGAGATACGGACCGGGGGATCCAGTTCGACATCGAGTACCGATCGATGATCCAGCGATCATGTGAGAGACATATTCTGAACGGTCCCTGAACCTGAGGTGAGAATATTCCAAGAAGAAGCATCGCTGAAAAGTGCACGTGCAAGTGTGTGTGTGTGTGTGTGACGGTGTGTGCACGACGGACTTGCCGAAACGACGTTGACGACGAGGCATTACAAACATTCACTCTCGAGCTTGGAATAGCAGTACCCCAATCGTGGCCGTTCAAGAAGCGTTACGAAAGGCTCGAGCACTGTGGTACCAACATGTACGTCGGACATGTTCTCCATGAGGTGAGCATAACCATGGAACGCGCTTCGGCAAAAGGTAAAAGCGCCTCACATGAGCCCAGTCAGAGCGGGCATGGACACAGCCATCGATCGCTTTAACATTTATGTAAGGAGCAAGCAATGCGCAACTACTTATTTGCAATGAGCAATGCCTCATCCGCAAGCAGCAGAAAGAGAAAGGATATAGAATTCTCCGTCTCCAGGCGTGCTAGACAGAGGCGAGCGCGTCATTTCAGGTGTCATGCAGTGATGCAGCACATACATCCAGGACAAGGCCAGCACTTGCCGGTTTCTAGCAAAATGCTCTTCGCAAGTGCCCAAGCCTGCGCTCCCTTTTCCGGTAGTCACGATTCACGAACCCTGACTCGACCGTTTCGCCCGCGCTCTTCTCAGAAAGAATTTGAACACTTCATCAACGGCAATGACGGGAACGGAGGCGCCCACCACAAATAGCCAATCCCCAAGAGAAAGGCGCTCGACTCCAAAAGCTGTCTGCGACAGAGGACTCTCAAGCACGATCAGCTGCAGTGCCATTGAGGCAAGCACGGCACCCAGGAGCCAACGATTCGACACCATCAAATGTGGCTGCAGGATAATCGACTCGGTTTCCGATACCGCATTCAAGGCATTGGCCATCTCGGCAGTGACAAGCACTGACATGGCCACGGAGCGCGCTTGGACGGTGTTGTCTATGAATCCACGGTATCCGAAGACGCAAGCGAGACCAACGTATGTACCAATCGCCAGATAACGGGCAAGGTCACCACCGAGTCCACCCTGGGTACGTAGGAAGGGTTCATCGCGCCGACGAGGCGGCCGTTGCATGGCCTCCGGATCCGTCGGGTTGAAACTCAACGCGATGGCAGGTAAACCGTCGGTAATGAGGTTCACCCAGAGCAACTGCGCCGGTGACAGAATCTCCGGAACGTGCAGCCAAAGCGAGCTCACCAGGACGGCAATCACCTCACCAATATTGCTGCTGAGGAGATAGCGGATGAACTGCCGCATATTGGCGTAGATGGAGCGGCCCTCTTCCACAGCTGAGACGATCGTAGCGAAATTATCGTCGACAATGACCATGTCGGCAGCGGCCTTTGCAACCTGGGTTCCGGTTCCCATGGCGACGCCGACGTCCGCAGCAGCCAACGCCGGTGCATCGTTGACACCGTCCCCGGTCATGGCGACGACTTCGCTGCGGGTCCGCTGCAGCGTCTCGACGATCTGTAGCTTGTGCTTCGGTTCGACGCGTGCAAACACTCGCGTTGCTGCCACTTGGTCTGGGGTGTAACGGTTGCTCTCGAGGTCCGCACCGAGCACCACTGTAGGCGTCAAGGTACCGCTCTTCTCCGCTGCGGCATCTGCGATCATGGAGGTATCGAGGATACCGACTTGAGCGGCAATTGCAGATGCCGTCAAGGCGTGATCCCCCGTGATCATCACTACCCGAATACCTGCTTGTCGACAGCGAGCGATCGCTTCACGGACTCCTGGACGCGGAGGATCCTGCAGGGCAGCGAGTCCCAGGAACGTGAGCTGTTTCTCGGCACTGTCCTGTGCAGCGTCGCTGGTGCATTCTCGGATAGCCAGTGCAATACAGCGAAGACCGCTACGTGAGCGTTCCCTCGTCTGCTCTGACCAGTATGCTACAGCGTCTGGCTCAACGAAGGAGCACTGTTCCAGAACAGTCTCTGGTGCGCCCTTGACTAGTGAATACGTGTAGGTGCTTTTGTGATCGTTCGTATTCGCCGTCGACAAAACCGGCACGCTGCAGGTAACGACGACGCTCATGCGTTTCCGAACACGATCGAACTCATTGACCTGCAGGATTCGTGCATGCGACTCCCAGAATGCTCGGTTGCTGTCGGAGGGTCGCAGCTCTTCGCCGGCTCGCAGCAATGCGAGCTCCGTCGGATCACCTCGTCCATCCAGGGTGGCCTCTGAACAGAGTGCAAGCACCAGCGAGAGCGCCTCCTTGAGCGAATCATGTACCGGTACGAGTTCCACGACGCGCATGCGATTCTGGGTCAGTGTCCCGGTCTTATCCGAACAAATCACAGATGTGCAGCCGAGTGTCTCAATGCAGGGCAGGGAGCGGATAAGTACGTTGCGCTTCGACATGCGCTGCGTTCCGAGGGCTAGGCAGGTGGTGATTACAGCAGGCAGACCCTCGGGAACTGCAGCTACAGCCAGAGCCACCGAGAATTTGAAGGATTCGATGACCTGCTCGAGAATACGACTTAAATCGACCTGTTGTTGTGAAATGATCATGGCAAGGGGTACTTGTTGGATTTCCTGTACAAGATTGAGCGCGAATACCGCTGCACAAATACCCAGCACAAGGTTGGTGAGCAGGTCTCCCAGGCGATTCATCTGCTCCACCAGCGGGGTTTCGGTAGTCGCTTCCGTGGCTAACTCCGTTTCACCATTCTTGCGACTAGCGCTGCTGCTGCTGCTGCTGCTGCTTCTCCGTACGAGTTGGCCACGGATTGTACCGACAGCAGTATTTTCGCCAGTTGCGACCACGATAGCGAGGCAGCGACCCCTGGTCAACACGGAGCCTGTGAACAACATATTGCGCTGCTCTTGGTACGGAAGTCGACCGGTGCCTCGTGCATCTTTCGCCTGCTCCATTGCCTCAACGTATTTGTCCACTGCAAGGGACTCACCGGTGAGAATCGACTCGTCGACTTGGAGCGTATTCGAGAGTAACCGCACGACGCGAGCATCCGCTGGCACCAGGTCACCGGCTCGTAGTTCAATGACGTCACCAGGCACGAGCTCCCGCGCTGGTATACACGACCTAGCGCCCTGATCCCTGACAACCACAGCCTCCTCGCTCATATAGGCTCGCATGGCCCTGATGGACTCGTCTGCTCGCGACTCGAGGATCGCCCCGATACCAGCGTTCAAGAGCAGAATCGTTAGAATAATGACAGGCTCTAGGAACGCGGAAGCCGTTCGCTCCTTTGCTGTTGCTGCCAACGTAAAGGATATGCCGGCAGCGACCAGAAGGATCTGCACCAGACGATCGTCAAACTGTTTGAGCACTCGTTGAACGAGCGTCTGTGGTTCCGGTTCGGGAAGCGCGTTCGGTCCATGAATGCGCAAGAGTTCGCGAGCACGGCTCGTACTGAGTCCAGCTTCAATCTCCACTGCATAGTGCGCAGCAACGTGTTCNGCGGTCTGAAAAACCGGCTCCAAACGCGCCGTTGGTGCCCCAGTCGAGTCCTTCGAGTCTGACGACGCTTGTAGGCCGAGCAAGCGTCGCTGGACGCTCCCAGTTGACGCTGTCTCGATGTGCTTCAGTGCGAGCCTCCAGCTGCTGCTCACGAAGGAGCACACTGCTCGCGGATAGACGCTGCTTGGACGCACGACACAGTGCGCTGCTGTGTGTCTGCGACGAGTCTGCCTAGCAGGGCATGCGCCCCAGCGTGGACATAGTTCCGGGACGAATCCCGTCACCTGTGGTGACCTGACACCTGCCGCCTTTGCATGACCAAAAGATCGAACGTCACCACGACGTTTTGGGGACTGAACCTCCCTGGTCCGCTGGATACTTGCACCGGAGCTACCTAGCATAGAGACCGGCTCGCTGGAACGCGAACTAGGGCGTCGCCGCGCTCGCCCTGAAAGCGGTGTTGGGTTCCAGCGAGCTGGACGTCAGCGACAAGGCGCTGCGGCAGTACAAACGGTGGATCTCGGTACCCGTTACTTGGTAAGGGCGTTGCTCGGGACTGCAGCAGTCTACATGTCTCATTGAATGTGCGCTGTAACGAGCTGCTGCTCACGAGCACCGCTGTCGACAAGCGCTAGGGACTGAAACGCGTCGTGAACGGGCACAGGTTCAGCGAGCGTACCTGCTAACCGGGCGAGTACCCAGCCATATATGTAGCCGGTCTTAGCGTCTCGTTGAGTTCTACTGGAAACGCAGGCTCAGCTGGAAAGTTTCGAAACGGTTTCATGCCTGAACGTCGGACTTTTTATTCGCAGAGAATACGCGGCTTCGTATGCGGTGAGCGGCTTTGCTAGCAGGTTTCAAAAGCGACTGCGGGTCCAAAGGTCGAACACCTTTCCCAAAGCATAGGCTGCTTCGTACCTGGAGCCTACTGGAGGAAGCTAGAATCAGTGTACTACTTCCGCAACGACGGGATGAGACCGCTCATTTCNGAAGAANCGAAGTGCAAACCTGGATATCTATGCGCGAAGTGGTGCCTTTNGCATCGCTTGCAACGTTCGCTATGGAAACAGCAGCTCGCGACNCCCGCGTCTCCATTGACTCGGGCGACGTGTTCACTACTTCTTTATACAAATACAAGTCAGGACAGAGTAGAAGGGGTCCGCTTTGCGAATTCGCGCGCACTGACTAAAATATGTATCGCTTGCCACTGTTATCAGCACTAGTCTTGACGGGCTTTTTCTGNGACTGCNTCCTTTCATACGCTCTTNTCCGTGGTATTCAATACGCCGGTCGCTCCTGTCTCGCCAGCTCCGTGGTCAGCAGTTGANAGATGGTTATCACAGCGTTAACGCCGCGATTTTGCCGCTTCACGCTGATCTCTCGACGAACTTTATACACAGACGGCAGTTGTAATCTCTACGCATCGCCAGCAACCTTCATCGTCTTTTGTAAACAGTCATGGAGCACTGGTCGCAGCGATTACTTTTGATAATTGGCGGGTGCTCCCGTATGGACACCAAAGCGCTCTCCGGGGGCAGCCCTGTGTTGCATCAACGTTTGCTCTATCGCTCAATGCAAACCCATAACGGGTACAGGAAGCGCGNCTAGTTCCGATCCTCCGCTGCCGCGCTTAGTGCCGCTCCTGCGAAAGCGGGCTTGTTCTGGGCGATCCGCTAGGCGAGTATTCTATTCGCTGCGAGTGCAAGCGCATCCTGTTGGACTCGGTAGAACATTTTTGGAAAGCGTCGTTGTCCACGAGGAAACGAGTGCCGGAAGGAAAACAAGTCGTGAAATTTCAAACTTTGCGCCCTTACGTGCAGAGCGCTAAGAGGATCTCTGCTGGAAGCGATCGTTGCGATGACTCTTGTACGAGCCCGTGATCCTTGTTCATGCAAACAGAGGATACGGGCGCCTCGTGGAGCATATCTCGTTCGAGGTATCATGCTGCTGGTGTCGAATGCCGTTTTGTCGAGGGCCACAGACAGAGGAGGATTCTTTTGCCGCTCGAGCGAGATCGCTTACATAACGTGACAATTTCAGTAAACTTTTGGCGTTAGCTTATGAGATATTCATCGAGGGATGCCATTGAGTTGCTGCATCCACGAGTGAGTTGCCTTGACACAGACAGATCGTGAACCTGAAGAATCATGACTAGCGCTCGCCAAACGTAAGGAAGGGAGAAAAGCGGAGGCTTGCACGGACGCACTGGATTATGATGTTGCTTTGTTTACGAACCCCGTGTGCGACGACGTCGAGAATCCTCCTCTGGATTCCGGTGACGCATCGACTTCCAGCGACACAACCTGGAATGTGCCAATCCGACTCGACGGCTGGGAATCCAAAAACTACGCATGAATTCGTCACCGCATATTGTTGCACTTCGATTTTCGGGGCTGTGCTTGAAAAAACTTCGGAAAAGATCGAAATGCAGGAACAGCGGAAGCAGATCAGCGTTTCGTTTGAATGTCGCACGAGTGTAGCGTCGCAGTAAGTGTCTGGGGCAGTCTCGGATCCCTGGGCATCGCTGGACCCATCGAACTCCTATTTCCTCCGGTACGACTGGTCTGTGGTAAAGCGTGTATCGAAGAGACCTGTGGCAGCGCGTCAGTCACTTTTCAGGTTGCCGATGGGAAAACCTCGTGTACAGGGGATTCTGAATCCGTCCATAAACCTGACGCCCTGTGACAAGGGCCTCAGGACAGCTCCGCAATGTCCCTATCGAGAGTACCGGCTCTTGGTGATTGTCGTAGGTGCCCGCCTGAATCCACGTAGAGCTTTAATAACAGCAGAGGTACCGGATCAACCTACCTTCTATTCAGTTTTGGGAGCTCATGCCCTGCAGAATACAACACGCAAATGCTTATTTCAATGGATAGAGGTCTCTTTAGAATTCTCCAATACAATGGTCGCTTATCGACGAGGATGATGGTTCATAACCTGAATACGCTCATCGATGTTAGACCATGAAGAAGAAACGGGTTCTGTCGGACACCGCTGCGGCAAAGTGACCGATACGTGACGCCGGACACGCCATGTCTCCACGTCACAGAGGCGCGCCTGTCCAGNACGCGTAGACGACGCTANNAGGCACGTTTTGCGGTGTTGTCCGAGACCTCCAGTCCGAGGCGTNACGCCATCAATTGCAGCCTATCTGGACGCTTNGTTTCGATGCTGCCTCGTGCCAAAGCGCCGAAGGAGCGTGCAACTGCGGTCGACGACGCGGACGCTGGGCTCCAGTTTGAGGCAAGCGAAAACTCGCTGCAACTCTCGCGTACACAGAGCGAAGTAGAAACGCCTGCGAATGGCGTTGACGTCCCGGAGGTGCGGCAAGCGCCTCGTGCGCGCTACTGGACCGTGTTGATGTCGATGATACGCTCTATGAGCGCGGGCGCGGGTATGTTCATTGCAGCGTACTTCCTCATCACCACTGGACAACTTAAAACGGTCTGGGAAGCGGCTTATCCAACTTGCTGGCTCGGTGCAGTGCATGGAAGCGTCAACTGCGCCAACCAAGTGCGTTGTCCGGGTCTCTTTCCGCAGTGCACAAGTGCCCCCTGCCAGGACAATATTCCGGGCTTCTGCACCGGCCCCGGCGGAGGGTACCCTTCTCGCGACACGTGCACCAGAAGTATTCTTATTGCAAACTCCTGTGTCGTTTTCGGTGGTATCATGCTTGGGATGCTGGGCTTTGGCTGGGTCGCAGACGCCCTAGGCCGTCGTATCGGGAGTATCTGCACGGCAGCGGTTATGGTTACAGGCGCCCTTGTCATGACATTTGTATATTCTGTGGATATCAGTACCATCTTTATTGTCCTCAGCTCATTCTTCGGACTTTTAGGCATCGGTATTGGAGGCGAGTACCCGATATCCGCCTCTCGTGCCGCTGAACACAAACAGAAAATCGAGGAAACCTCCGCTCATGAGCGTCATCAGATCCAGAGACGCTTGCGAGGCGCTGCCATCACGCTGGTCTTCAGCATGCAAGGCATTGGCATCCTCTTTGGGTCGCTGCTAACCCTAGTTGCCATTGCGGTTGCCAAGCAGACTGCGCCGAATTGCCGCATCCAATCGAATAACGAAATGGGGTACTCTCAACGAGCCCTGAGTTTTGTTTGGCGTTTTGTGTACGGTGTCGGCGCGCTTTGGTTGTTCGGACTTTTGATCCATCGGTTTTACTTTGTTCAGGAGGACGAGGTCTTCAAGAGAGCGGCGAAACGACGGGAGGCGAGACGCCGTCGCGTGTTGACGCTCCGCTCCAGCCGCTCGGAATATCGCCAGCTACTCAGCTACTACTGGTCACGTCTAATCGGGACCGGTTTTACCTGGTTCCTCAATGATGTTATTCTGTACGGAAACCGTCTCTACTCGGGTCCCATATTCAACGGTATCAACGAGAATGCTGATCTCCTTATCCAGAATGCGTGGATCGTGCTGAACAATGGCGTCTCCCTGGTTGGTTACTACCTCGCGGCAGCGATCATCGACCAGCCGTGGTGCGGACGACGCCGACTGCAGCTCTTTGGCTTCGCGATGATCGCGGTATTCTTCGCGATACTCGCTGGGACCTATGAGCACTTCCGAACAAGTAACCGTCATGCATTGATCGCACTTTACATTCTGGCTTCCTTCTTCTCGCAGGTTGGACCGAACGTGGTGACCTACGTCGGTGCNGCCGAACTCTACCCCAGCGAAGTGCGAGCTCGTGCGCACGGCCTCAGCGCCTTTTGCGGCAAACTAGGCGCACTGGTCTCGACGCTCACCTTCGGCTACGTCGACATTCGAACGATATTCATCCTTACTGCCGCTGCTGCCGTCATCGGTTTCCTGGCGACGTTCATCTTCCTTCCGGATGCAACCGGGTTGGATCTGCGCGAACATGACTGGGAATGGGACCTGACTCTTCGTAACCACGCTGAGCTGTACGGCGGCGAGGCCGCCAATCTACGACATCTGTCGCTCTGCGAACGCTGGCAAGGCAGAGGCAAACGCTACACGCCGCACTGGCGAGCCCAGTTGCGCAAAGAGGAACGTTCAAGTGATGCAGCGGCAACCAAGCTAGCAACACCGCCGATCGCGGCGAGCACCCTCATACCGTCTACTGCTCCTGACAATCGCTGAGCATCGAGCGAACGATCCGGTACGATGATACGGAGTATGGATGCCGTGCGCGTTGTAAAGGATCAAGTGATATCTATTGACGCTGAGCGAAAGCGTGAGCGACGTACAACTTGACACTTGGGCGCAGCAGCGCGACGACACGAGCCATGTTCCCGTTTCGAAACGCGAGCACAGCACGAAGGTATCGGCAGTACCAGCGGGTGACTGCGGTAGAACGAGCACTCGCGCTGCCTGGCAGCGTCTCGCGCATCGCATGGAACTGGAACTCGTGCGTTGCGTTTACGACGAAAGCGCTACACCTGGATCCACCTAAAACGGAATAGGTCTCATAATTCGGACGCGCTCTCTAAAGCTCGAGACTGTTTCCACTGCCGCCAACACTTGTGTGTGCGGGGATTTTCTGCAACAGCGTCCGTTTGCTCTCTCTTATCTCAGATTTTAGATACGCCCGTCTCTCCTTTCTTTGCGGCTCCGATGTCAGCAGTGAAAGCACGGTGGCGGTAGCGTCAGCATCCCGATTCGGACGCTTCTGGTTGTTTGCGACGCATTGCGTTCACGGACGGGAGATGCAATCTACGGTTCGCTTGCCATTTCGAGCCTCTTGGTATACAACTTCTGTGCAAACTCTCTAGCGGTTGCACTTGGTTGTGGTCAGGCCCTCCCGAATGCATGTGTCAGACCTGCCCGTGCTCCGAGCGCTGCTGTGTCGCGCGTCCAGGCTCGCTGCGTCGCTCTGTTCATACCCCTTCGGATCCGGAAGGCTCCATTGGATGCTGTTCTCGTTTTCAACGCTCAGTGCTGCATCCAACGATCTGGCGCTTCTTCTGAGTGATGTCCTCCGGGAGTATTCTGTCTGGTGCACGGGCGGTTGCAGGCTATTCCCGCTGACCGAGGATTTATGGAACATGATGAATTCCATCATAAATCGAATACCAAAAACAAAATCCAGGCTGGAGATCATAAGCACAAGTGTCTGCCCGTCACCGTTCCCATTGTGCAAAGCGATGACGAACTCTCCGCTGGACCCAGTGGATGCGATGACTCAATTCCGAAGACAAGAGCCTTTTCGATGCAAACAGAAGATACGGAAGCGTTTGGGAGCGTGTCACCCGAAATGCAGCATGCCGGTGCTGTCGAATGCAGTTGTGTCACTGGTCACAGCCACAGGAGGGTTTGTCTTTCGAACGCAATCGAATATTTGGGTGAGAAACTCAGGGACTTTTCGGCTTGAGCTGGCGAAGAACGCATCCTGGAATGACGCCCCGTTTTTGGATTCCCCTTCAATCCCACATCGCCTATAACGTTCCTTAGCGAGAGATCCATAAAATTAAAGCACGCGCGATTTGAACATCCTGCACATAAGGAACGGAGAAGACCGGAGGCTTATCCATATGGACTGACGATTGATATCCTTTGTTTCACGAAAACTAGTTCGAAGGAGGCGTGAAACGTCCTCATTCCGGCCACGTACCGAATTCCAGCGGCAAAGCGTCGAAAGAGCCACGTCGAACAGCGTGACATGAATCCTGAGGCTACTTGTATGCGTCCGTAAGCTCTTACTTTTTGCACGTCGAAAGCCGACTTTGCACATCTAAACTTTCGTTCGAAAATACTCCGAGATGTAGGAACAAAGCACAGCATCCCGTGGTGCACTTCACTCGGATACGTATGAAGCGTATGCCGCTCTTCGACGAACGCTAGCTCAGCTTGTCTGCTGCCTGCTGACCTCGAGGCGACCAGTGAGCGCCTCGAAGCACTCGAGTTGTCACGCCCAGGGTATGGGAAGCACGCAGGATGTGCTTTTGATGAAACGTGAACTTCGAAAGCGCATGCGGGAGCTGCTTCGGCAGGTGACAAGGAACGAGTTGCGAGAGCGTTCCGCGGAAGCCTGCCGACTGCTCACCAACTCGGAGGTGTTTCGGTCTGCACGAACTGTAGCGGCATTCTGCCACATGCCGACTAGCGAAGTGGAGACGACTGATTTGCTTGCCGCCTGTTTTGCTGAAGGGAAACGCGTTTTTCTGCCCCGTGTGGATGAAGGATCAGTGAGAAAGATGTTGTTTTTGGAGGCCCACGGTCTGCAGGACGTCGAGAGCTGGCCCCTGAACGCCATGGGTATTCGGGAGCCGCCTTCTACGTGGAACGGACAAGTCAGAAGAGAAGTGCGCACGCTGGTTGAGCGAGAGCGAAAACCTCTCGACCTCATTGTCGTGCCCGGACTCGCCTTTGACACGTTCGGTCGTCGACTGGGTCGCGGCAAGGGCTACTACGACACCTTTCTGGCGACGTGTGAGCATTTGCATCACGAGATGCAGCTTCCTCCGCCTCGAAGAGTTGGTCTTGCGCTTTCATGCCAGCTGGTCACCGAGGTGCCGGTATCAGCACATGATCAGGTCGTGGAGGCAGTCTTTTACGCTTGAGGTGTCCGGCCATACCATGGAACGCTATGGCATACGGGCAGGCAGCTATAGCCATAGACGCTCGTACGCGCGCAAGCTTGACGATGAACGATAGCCCCGGGAAGCGCGAGCGTAAAAGCACTGACTCGGCACCGTGCACGATACAGATACCGCTGAACCTATTCATCACTGCATCGAAGCCGCAAGGCGAACTTTATCCGATCAAAACGATTGCTGAAGACTGCATGCACGACTAGAGGAGNTAGATGAAGGAACCTCNTCTGNAGGTGCATGCTCGCACTGNGTCCTATGCTGAAAAGCAGATCCACCAACAATTCATGGGGAAGCGTACATTGCCACTGAGCACTTCACTATCCGAAAGCATCCTTCGGATGGAGTCCTTTGCCAAAACCGCGACACGACAGAGCGCTGATGGCAATCATTTCAGAAGCGTGATTATTTGACGTATGTGCGTTGCCGCGGCAATAGAGCCAGCTAGGTTCAGGGATCTGGTATCATCGTAAAGAACGCAGTGCAATTCTGTGTCTTCGCGCATTGTTTTGCCCCGGTGGCATTGCACAAAGAAGTCCCTGCGTCTGAGGCAAGGCCTCGGGGTACACGCTGCACCCGGGTCTCTGATGCCAGTAATGCTGGAGTGCTGCACTGCAGCGCACACAGGCTCACCCCTGGATGCAAAAGGCGCGTGTTCCTCGCAGCGTTTATGATGCGTTTTCCCAAACCATGCGACAGTTTATCAAGGCCGCATCCAGAGGGCATGCACAGTCTGCGTTCCTTCAAGTATCGGGATTCTGCTGGCATAGACACAACCACGCATCCGTGCGTACAGAGCTGGTGGTGCGATCGGTATTCGCCCAGGTGTCTCAGAGGCTGTGCAAGGCTCTCCCGCGCTCAACCATTCCACCACCTGCCATCGTTGCGCCATCGGACTCGTTACAGCGCCCAGTCCTCTTCATCCAAATCAGATTCATCATCTTCTTCCTGGTCTAGTGATGCGATATCGATTTGGTATCGCAGAATACCTCCAATGCCACCAAAACCTTTCACGAACTGACTGCCCTCTGCGGTTCGATCTGTCACCAAGTCCAGATGTGCTCCAAATCGCTTGTAGTGTTGCGCGAGCCAGTCCACCAGGGACTCTGACTCTTTGATTTCCATGTCTGGTCCGCCGTCCTTGGCCGTATCACTCGCCAACTGATCCAGCTTCTCCTTCTGAACGATCCGCACAGTCTCTTCGCCCGACTGCGGGTTCATCAAGACAACACGCTCATACTCGAGGTTCTCCCAGACAATTAATTTCTCTACTGCGCCCATTTCCAGCGCCTTCATGGTATCGTCGACCCCGTAGCAATATTTTCCAGTATCCAGTGCGATCTGGTCATAAAATTCCTTCAAAAGCCGCTTCTCACGTACATATTTCACGTTTGACAGACTGTCAGCAGCCAGTTCAATCGCTTGATTGAGACCAACCTCACCGCCATAGCTGATATCTACGACCGCGATCACTTTGGCCTGTAGACGGGGGTCGAACAGGTCGCTGCGTGCGAGCTCATTCTTAAAGTCCGCGGAACCAGCCAGCACGATGCCGCTCACAATAACTTTGTCGCCATCGGGAATAAAGAGCCGCACCGCATCTTCGCCAACACGTCGTAGATAGTTATGCCGTTTTTCCATGCGGAGACGCGCAAAACGGAGCGCGGACTGACCACCTCGACCATGCTTCTTCGGCAAATCGACCGTGAAACGATGCAGAATCTCGCGCGTATTCCCCGAAAGTACAGCGGAAAGCGCCCCATTCCCGTCGATAATGATGAACCCGAACTTTTCATCATCTTCAAGCAGATTCATCAGTGGTTCTACGTGGAACCGCGAGTCGCAATAATACAACGACGTGTTGATCGGCTTGTGTGCCTCGAAGTCGATGGTCACTTGTTTCTCGCCCTTGTCCGTTAGAACAGTCCCACAGTAAATTGCTAGACCGTTCGGTGGAACTTTGTTGTAGAGCTTAAGGCGCTGTTGCGTAGATGTGATAGCAGACAACACGGAAAGTCGGTTGACACGGGACTTGATGTTGGAGGCTGTTCCCGCTTCGTCTGCGAGAAGTTTCCCAACCTTTGCAACTTGGTCGCCCGGTGGAATCAGTAACGAAATCATGGACGTGCCGTTACCACGTGCTGCCTCCAAGCCTTTGAGCAGTTTTTTAATGCGGAACATGGTTACCGCCCGATCCTCATCGTCCTGTTCGTGGTTGTTCGACGGCAGTGCGGCGCCCAC
>JGI24721J44947_10003272_pt1 | contig 22918 bp, 22 predicted proteins | sample YelNatPaOPGAMG01_FD_44947 | JGI IMG/M metagenome (IMG submission 44947) | reverse complement strand
GAGAATAGGTTGTTTGGACAACACCCATTCTCGGGGAAGACAATGGCCTTTTTCAATTTCAGGCCAACTTGGAATTTACAACAGTATACGGACTCAACCCACCAAGTTCCCAGAGGCATGAGATTTCGCTGCATCTTTTAGACTATCCCATAATAGATCGCTAGTTATTTTTACTGGAGACCACCAAGATACGCTGCTTTTTTTAATTTTCCCCACTTGTTCTCTCTTCATTGTATTGAATTTTCTGCTATCTGCCGTGTTTCACGAACAAGCTTGATTTTGGCTTCATCCCAGTTTCCAAGAGGTATGGCTTTGCTATTGCTAATTTCATAGACTTGGTCGGACTCTTCAATTGTTGTAAATCGATGGGCAATGATAAAAATTGTCAACCCTCTAATAATTTTTAATTCTGAAAGGAGGTTCTTGACCCATTGATCACTTTCGTTATCCAATGCACTCGTGGCTTCATCAAGAATCAGAATTTCTGGATTCTTCAAGAGAGCCCTCGCCAAGGCAATGCGCTGCCGTTGCCCACCTGAAAGTTGCACGCCGCGATCACCGATAACTGTTTCGAGGCCTTCCTGACGCTGTAATATAAATTCCCATGCTCCGACTTGATTACAGACTTTCTTTAGTTCTCCATCCTCTACCACCCTTTCCAAGCCGATGATCAGGTTGTTTCGAATAGTATCATGGAAAAGTATTGGTTCTTGGGGGACATAGGAAACATACGATCGGTATTGTTTTAAGTCAAGACAGGATAAATCAACACCATCAATCATGATTTGACCAGAGTCTGGATAATATAGACCTAGAATTAGGTCTGCTATAGTTGTTTTTCCTGTTCCCGAAGGTCCAATCAGCGCCACTATCTGACCTTTCAAAATATCAATATTTACACCATCAAGTATGACTCTCTGGCCATCGCGGCAATAATGAACATTTATTAAGCGAATATCCTTTTTTAAACCTGAAAATGGAAGGTTTCCATTAGGTTCAATTTCCATTTCGCTCTCTTTTAAAAATTCAAATATTCTACTTATGCTGGATTTGTTGGCTAAATAATCCGCTCCAAGAGAAACCGCGCTCTGAACTGTTGGAAGTAACCGAATGAAAGAAAGCACGAAGGTTCCGAGCAATGCAACAGATAAGTTAAACTTTATTGATAACCAGATAATGATGCTCAGGACCATAACAGAAATGGGTTGAATAATAATACCTGGGCTATTCGACCAAAAGGCCGTCCATTTCCATTGATCCCGGACTGAGGCACTATCAATTCTAAAACGTCGGTCAATGGGATCCCCCCAGTTATTGGCATTAACGAGTTTCTTTGCATGCAATCCTTCAAGAGCACAATGTTGGGAGTCTTCTAGTGCCTTCGTATAGGCTTTTCCAAATTTGTGGGCCTCTTTCCCTATTCGACTGATAAGAGGACTTATGCCGAATCCCAACAAAAAAGCCACAAGAGTAAGCTTCCATGAAATCCAAAGCGCAAATCCTCCGTATACAGCAACTGTTAACCATTGGGCAATCATCTGAATCAGTGCGAAGAATGCTTGGGCGGTTCGTACAGTATGTTCATTCAATACGCTAAGAAGAACTCCTTGACGCTTTCCATTAATGAATTCCATTTTTGAATCAAGAAAAGAACGAAATAATTTTGCTCGAAATTCATATTGTAAATGCGCGGCCATTGTCACACTTAGATACCGTTGCCACATGATTAGTCCAGTTTTTAATAAAAACAGGAAGGAGAGTAAAAAGAGAAATGTAGATAAAATGGGTGGCAAACCAATTATTGTTACAAAAGAATCCAATAAGCGAGTTATAGTTGAAGATTCTTCAAATTTATTGCCTTGAAACAAATCAATAATTGGAATAAACAGTGAAAGTCCAAATAATTCGAGCACATTAACCACAAGAATAAGCCCAACTAATTCAAGAAATTTTGATGTTTTTACAGTTCCTATCAATTTAATAAACACTTTTTGATCCTTTTTCTCTGTCGAGCCTTGTTGCAAAAATAAAATCGGGAACCTATGAAAAAACCAGCGATCCTTTTCTCCATCCCCTGACATTGAATGAACGAAACGAAGCGATGAAAACTGTGATCAGAACCGGCCCGAACGTCTTCCCGCATATCTTCGGCAATTCCTATGGACGGAGCTTCCCGGTGGCCTTTCTCCCTTCATCCCGGACAAAGGGCCAAGCCAGAGATCGCCAAATTTCGTTTTTTGCTCACGGCTCTCCAGAGCTTCAGGAAGTTGTGGGCGGTGCAGATAAGCTTCCATTCCGATGCACACGCCGAAAGTCCTCGCCGCATGAACCGGGTCGCGCCCTGGACTGTTTTGATCTGGCCGAAGACTCCCTCCTCTATGGTGCCTCGTCGTTTCAGGATCTCCCTGGCTTGATCGCTGTGCATCTTCTCTCCGAACGGCGTAGGAGGTTTTTTCTTCGGTTCGGCTCCATCTTTTCTCTTTCGACCCCGGGCCTTTCGAAAGGGGCTGAGAAAGAACTCCGTCCTTTCCGTCGTTCCTTTCGCAATCGCCTCTTTGTTCCAGTATCCGGTATCGGCCACGACTTCCCGGGACCTCTCGTCAATTCCTGCTGTTTTTAGGGTGTGTCGGGTCGCTTCCAACATGGGAGGAGTTGATGCGGGTCGTTGGCCTCCTGGGTGACCACAGCCCCCACGATGATCTGGTCTTCATTCACTACGATCTGGGTATTGTACGCCTGCACATATCCTTCCTTGTGGCTTTTCATAATTCGGCTCTCCGGATCGGTCGTGTTGGCCTTGAGGGTTTCGGGATCGACCGGGGCCTCCTTGGGATTTCGGCCCCTAAGGTCGCCGGAGGTCTCTTCCTGCTCGGTCCGGTTTTCGACTTTTTCTTCCCTTTCCCGTTCAAGCTGCTCCGCCTTGGCTTCAAGGTCGGCCAGACACTTCCGGACCCGGCTCTTTCGCTCTTCCTTTTGGGCCAGAGGCTTGGGAAGGCGTTTCCCGTCTCCCTCTCCCGTCCTAGTTTCCTCCCGATCCGCCGTCTCCGCTTCGGACAACCACCCCTTTACCTCCTCCCGGAGGTGAGCGACCGTCCGGTTGTCGTCCAGAGCCGCATTGGCCTTGATCTTGTATCCGTCCAACGCAACGCGCCCCACTTTGACCAACCCGGCCTTCTTGCAGAGAAGAAGAATCTTGGGAAAGAGGTCTTCCAGTGCCGCCCCATGCTTCTTCCTGAACAGGGCAATGGAGGGGTGGTCCGGAAAAAGCTGGGCCCAGATCACCCGATAGGCGATATCCCGCACGCACATCTCCTCGATCTTCCGACTCAACCGCTCTCCCTGGCAGTAGGCCTAAAGAAGAAGCGCCGCCATGATTCGAGGATCAAGACCCGGCCGTTCCCGGGAGTCCCTCTCCGGAGAATGATCGAAGGCCGATAGATCCAGGCCTCCACCGTTTCAATCAGGAAATAGGCGATATCATCCTCCGGCAACCAATCCATCATGTTTGGCGGAAGAAGAAAGCTTTGGGAGCGATGCTTCGTTTTGTAAAAGCTCTAGATCAGAAAAGTTTTATTTTTCTTGATCAAGGCCAGTAATTCCTTGATCGGTTGATCGAGAGGTTTATTGTACCGCCACTCACATTCTTTGAGCTGGAGATCGTAGTTCTTCTTGACTCAGTTGAATTTGCTCAAGCGACGTTTGGTAAAACTCCAGAAGGCTTCGATTCCGTTGATGTGCACCCCGTGGAGTGCGAAATGCTGGCTCTTGTTTATCCGGAGATGCTTGTCGTAACCGACGTCGACCAAGCCATCGTAGCCTTTCCATCCATCCGAGTGCACGACGCATTCGGGATCCACACGTCCCCGGATGATGTCCTGAAGCGTCTTGGCCGAGCAGTCAGCGACGATTTCGGTATAGACCCGGCCGTCTCGCTCATAGATTCCAAACACCGGCTGCTTGAGTGTCCCGCGGCCTCTCTTTCTCGGTCCAGGCCGTCCCCGGACACGAGAAGGACCGAAGAAGCTTTCGTCGACCTCGACCACACCCACAAACTGGGCTTTTTCCTCAGTCTGGTGGGCATGGATCAGGGTCCGGAAGATCCCGAAATAGCGATTGACGGTCTTCCGGTTCAGTCCCAGCAATTGGGCGGTTTTCGTTGCATCGATATCGATGCAAAAACATGTGACGATTTTTTTGACCCGATAGGGGCTGATTTTCCCGTATTTAAACATTTCTCCAGACTGTCAGAAAATTTCTGATAGTCTGGAGAAATGTAAAAATTCGCCACGGGACCCATCCTGGAAAGAGGTGTGTGTGATTTCCCTACCAGGAGCGAGTATATAATAAATATCTTTGCACTACATTATCTTATGCGATTAATCCTTGGAAATTATTTTTGCAACAGGCTCTTTCCTGATTTACAAATTTCTTCTTCTAAGATTGAATGATAACTCAATGTTACATCATCTTCTTTCAGGTAATTGCTAACTATACTTTTTGCTCTTTTGGTATTAAAGGACAACCCTTGAAGATAAACTTCCTTAGTTACTTTTGTCACTAGAATTGGTCTCCCCATTAACCCTAGGAGAGACTCTGAAAAACCTTTCCGTTTGATTTTTGTGAAATCAGGATCATCAATTAGTAAAAAGGATTTTTCTGATACCAAACATTGATCAAGCGCCAACGACATATGTCCAATCACAAAATTTGCATTTTGAATCAAAGGCAATGTCTGCGAGTAGATTAATTGCCGCCCATTGAATCTGTCTTGTTCATATTGATACTTTCCCGATGCGGCAATAATAACTGGTCTGCCGCTCCATAATTCGATATCATCAAACAGCCGGTTCAACCGAGAGTAATAGGCATCTGGATTAAGGCAAATCTCATATCCTAGAAGTCTGGCGTCAGGTGGATAAGCTATATTTTCATCAACAAAAAGATTATATGACTCCCGTATCATAGGCGGGGCTTTTTGCCAAAGAACTTTTATAGAAGGAACACTAATAAAATGAGCATTTGGGAATAATTTCATGGATTGAATTCTGCCTATACTGCCAGAACCAATAATTCCATATGGTTTTAATCGTTTATTCAAAAAGCGTTGCCTATATAAATTTATATAATTTTTAAATTGAATATAAAGGTTGGATGATTCAATATCCGTATCAAAATGTTGAAGATAATAAAGAATACTTTTTCGATTTAACTCCTCAAAAATCCAGTCATCTTTGACGAGTTTAAAATAGCGACTTAAATTCCAGACCATTACATCCTGCGTTAATGTACTTATTGCATATTTAACCTCATCCAAATGAGTAAAAATTTTATGATTAGGTCCGATATAGCGATAGTTTTCACATCCACTATAATATTGGTCCAAGTTCTCTTTAGACCAGAAAAGAGGAGTTAAATCCCAAAATTCAACATTAAATCCATTTTTTTGGAACCATCCTGCATCAAGTTTTTCGCCAAATATCCTGGATATTGGTAATGAACTCATAAAAATAAGTTTTATTCTATTAATCATTATCAAACCTTAATTTAAATAGGATTAAGTCCATTTACTGCTAAGGGAGTACTCCTGGTCAAGTAGACCAAAAAAAAAGTTTGTTTAAGGTAATAACCGGGGTCCCAAGATCTCTTGATTTTTCTCCTGCTGATTTCAGGAGGGCTTTCCCAGATAAATCTCTCTGGGAGTCTTATAGTTCAGAGACTGATGAAGCCGTTGTTCGCTGTAGAACCGGAGATAGCCATGGATTCCGGATCGCGCCTCTCGAACCGATTCATATTCACTCAGATAAACGGCTTCATATTTGAGCGATCGCCACAATCGTTCGACAAAGACGTTGTCCAGAGCCCGACCTCGACCGTCCATGCTTATTTTGATTCCCCGGCTCATCAGAGCCTTTATCCACCGACGGCTGGTGAACTGGGACCCCTGATCAGTGTTGAGGATCTCAGGAGACATTTTTCCGATAGGAAAAGCCCGATCGAGAGCCTCCATGCAGAACTCGACATCCAGCGTCGGAGACAAGGACCACGGTAAGACGTATCGGCTATACCAGTCCATAATGGCAACCAGGTACAGGAATCCCTGCCTGAGCCGGATGTCGGTAATGTCGCTGCACCACACCTGATCGGAGCTGGGATCGGAACTCCCCGAAGCAGGTAGGGGAACACCTGAGGCTCCGGATGGGGCGTGGACAGCCGAGGTTTCGGATAGATGGCTTCGAGCCCCATGAGCCGCGCATCAGCCGGCGAACCCGTTTGGGGTTGACCGGATGGCCTTCTTTCTTGAGCCAGGCCGTCATCCGGAGAACCCCGTAAAAGGGTGTCCGGGTGTATGGCTCGTCGATCAGCCGCATCAGGTTCCACGTCTCTTGAGAGATTGGAGCAGGAGACCGATACAGACCGGATCGGTTCACGCCCAGAAGCTCACATTGACGCCGGATGCTGATCGACGGACACTCCGGGTCGATCAGGCTTCTCCTAAGGGCGAGATCCTGTTCCGAGTTTTTTTTCAGCCAGTCCAGTTCGACCTTCCGTTGTCCGATCTGGCGGTAGAGTTCTTCCCGGAGAGCTTCTTCGGAAGCATGGCGTTATTTCATCTTGTCCGAAAAACCTCGGCCAGTTCCGCCACGGCCTGTTTCTTCCAGCGGACGACCTGGTTGACATGCAACCCAAACTGAGAGGGGATCTCGTTGATCGTCATTTCTCCCCGGATGGTGGCCAAAGTGATCTTAGCCTTGAAGACGGGACTAAACTTTGTTCGAGTGGCGCCCACGGCTCCTCCTTTTTATTTCCTGGGTCACCGCTCATTTTACTACCTTAATCACTGGGCCACTTTTTTGGGAGTATTACAGACAAAGCTGCTGGGTGGGGGCCATTAAGGTAATTTCCTATCGATTGATTTTAAATCGCAAAAAATATGATTGAGGAAAGATTGAAATTAAAGAGTTAGTCTGAGGATTCGCAATTCTGTCCAGAAAAAATAATTATGAATGAAATAGAAAAAAATTCAACAGGATAATTCATGGTGAATTTAGACTTTTGGGCAAATTTTAAGAAAGGACACCCGTTTCATTATTATTCCAGAAAATACAATAAATTTTTTATCATTCAGACAAAGAGGAATAATAAAACACTTCTTCTTTAAGGTTAGAATGTATATGGTTTAAAATATGGATATCCCTTTCAGGGGCCGTAGGTTTTATCTCCTGCAAAATTTTCTCTGTTTCTGTACCAACTTTCAAATTGAGTTTCTCGGCTAAACCATAAATGGTATCTTTCGGTCTATTAACTAATTGCTTATATTTTACTTTTGTATAACCAATAATATTGTTAATACTCTCATTTATCCTAATATAATAATATGCTGCACGATCAAGTTCTGATAACTTTGTCCAAAGTTCATCATCTTTTTTCCGAACCCAGAATGGAACCTTAATCTGTTTGTAAGTTCTAAAAGGCCATATTAAGCTATTATTGACATTTAGTTCACTGAACCATTTCTTCTTCAAAATGGAGTTTAATGTTCCTACAGCATCTCGCACCATAATAACCACACGCATATTTGGATAATATTTAATTAATTTTGGAATATAAATGGTAATATCAGGCATTTTATAAGCTATTGTTCGGTGTTTTGAAAGAATTTCTGCCTCGTTTTTTGATAGACTACATTGAAGACGGAATGCCACTTCTTTCTCTGATTTTACATTATAAATAGAACTATCATCTGAACGGTTACAATTAATCGCTCGTCCTGCGATTGCGTTTAACATGAAATCTTCATACAGATATGTTTCATAAAGTATTCGCCAGTCTTGTTCTTCTAGGTGATTTATTAATGGAAACAGGGAAAATAACATCGGAGGTTCATAAGAATATTCAATACCATCAAATGAGTGAATAATTTTCCCCATAATTGTAGTACCACTGCGGGCAGTACCTGATATCAAAATGGCATTGGAAACCGAAAAATGCGCTTTTTCAGAAATTTTTAACATCCGTGTTTCCAACCCGTCCAATAGGTTCTAGTTTGTATTAGCAAATTTCCTCTCATCATTATTACATTAGATTGTTCTTTAAGCATTTATTTCCAAAAATCCTTTGATAATTTTTAGGCCTGTTATTCCGCTTTTTTCGGGATGAAACTGACATCCGTAAACATTTTCTTTTGCTACAGCAGCAGAAATTCGGAAATTTCCATAATAGGTATCTGATAACCGATGCCCTTCGTCATCGGGAATAGCTGTAAAAGAGTGAATAAAATAGCAATATTCTTTTTCGCTTATATATTTCAAAATTGATGAACCCCACTCACGACCCCCTTGTGGACGTATTAATTCACTCCATCCTATGTGCGGGACCTTGAAAGAAGCGCCTGTGATTTCTAACGGTTCTATGGGGATGATTTTACCCTTAATTATATTCAGACCATCGTGCCTTCCAAACTCAGTACTTTCAGTAAATAGCATTTGCATTCCAAGACAAATGCCCAGCAAAGGTCTCCCACTCGCTGCGTATTCTCTTAGGGGGTCGATCAGACCACGTTCGCAAAGACCCCTCATTCCGTTTAAGAATGCCCCTACCCCTGGCAGCACTAAACTCGACGCAGATAGGATATCTTGTGGTTTGTCAGTTAATTTAACCTCCGCTTCGAAATACTTCAGTGCTCGAACTACGCTGAAGATATTGCCAATCCCATAATCAATGACAGTCACAATTTTTGACATACGAATAATTCTTTCCCTTCACACAACGGACTGAAATACCTCGTTGAAGAGCTTCTTCTTTAATAACTGAGAGTTCGAGTCGATCATAGTGAAGTACGTCAGCCATAGCTACAGCATTTGCATGACCATTTTTGCAAACATCAATAAAATGATCAATCGATCCCATTCCGCCACTAGCTATAACTGGAATTTTTGTTTTTTCTGTCACAACTTTGACTAATTCAATATCGAAACCATTCCGGGTGCCTTCTTGATCCACAGAGGTGAGAAGAATTTCTCCCGCTCCTAGGCTAACAGCTTTTTGGACCCAGTCAACAACATCAAGACCCGTTCGCTCTCTGCCATTATTTGTAAAAACTTCCCAACGACCAATGCCAATTTTTTTTGCTTCGACAGAGAGAACCATGCACTGAGATCCAAACATCCGGGATACTTCGGTGATTATTTCAGGGCGTTGAACTGCAGCTGTATTGATCGCTACCTTATCTGCCCCAGCCCTTAATAAATCTCGCACGTCTTCAACCGAGCGTATGCCACCTCCGACTGTTAGCGGGATAAATACATTTTGAGAAGTTCGGCTAATAATTTCACAAAGGCTATTGCGTCCATAGAGACTCGCTACAACATCCATATAAATCAATTCATCTGCCCCTTGCTCGTAATATCTTTGAGCATATTTCTGTGGATCACCAACAATCCGCAATCCTTCAAGGTGTACGCCCTTGATTAGATTAGGTCCCTTGATATCAAGTCGTGGAATCAATCGAATACTTGCCATATATCAAACCCCGGAGTTCCAAACTTGGTAGCGCAATTTCCATTCGCCATCTTCATACTTCCATAAATGTGGAGATCGAAATGTATCAGCTAGGTGCATGAAATATTCATAATCCATAATCGGCTGCTCAAACATCTTTGAGGCTATAGGGAATTCATTCGATGGGATGCTTAGGTAGCGGAAAATTTCATCAGAAAATCGCTCGGGAAACTCACCATCAAACCTCTTAACAAGAGCAACTCCTTCGTCACGGTTAATATCACCGGAACGAATCTCCTGAGCTGCATCATAAGTTGCACGACCAATCCCAAATTTGATGAAAGTTGTGTAGTAATGAAAATCGTCAATACGATCATCTATACTGTTATATTTACTATAAGTTCCTGGTGTGCGCTCAGGAGAAGCTTGGAACCCTCCATGTTCAACTGCATAGTAATAACAACTTTGCGGATGCCATTTAAGATAATAGCCTAAATAGTGAACATTGATTTTTTGATCCTCAATATGGTCAGGATTAGCTGGAAGATAAGGTTGCAACTCATGATCATCGACACCAAAATAATTTTTTAGGTCAGCAAGAGATGTTCCCCCAAGATAAATATTGGATTTATCAGCAGCAGTGAAGTATGACCAGTCACGCTTGGATGTTTGGGTATCAGCAATTGGATTTCCATATTCAGCCTCATTTTCTCCATAAAAGACAAGGGAAATCTTATGTAATAATGCCATTTTTGGAGCAAGGGACTTTTGTCCAAACATAAAGGGTTGAAAGGGATGGAACAGATTTTCCACTGCTAGCCGTGTGATCAGACGATGAACTTTTCCGTTTGGGGTGCATAAAAAATTATCGAATCCAGCATGAACCCAACTTTGGAAATTATTCCAGCCCCATTCGGTATAGATGTGGGGGGCCCAAGTCACGGTTAATGGATGCATCTTATATTTATATTTAAGAATATGCGAAGCAAAAAAGCTGTCCTTGCCACCAGACCCCGGCACTATACAGTCGTAAGAACCATCCTTACTTCGATGTTTGTCGCACAAATCCTGAAGTTGGCGCTCACGTTCATTCCAATCAATGATGCTATTTTTCTGTTCGGACATTTTACAAGCATCACATACCCCATCCTCATTGAAATGAATCGTTGATTTTTTGCTACCTTTTGTATGGGCATACTCGATCGCAGAGTTTGGACGTTGATTTGATATAATACATTTCCTGCAAAATTTGACCTCATTTGGAAGTCCATAATAGGAAATGTGAGGGCCTGATTCCCGTTTGAATGGTTCGATATCAAATTCACGACGACGGGGGTAAAAGGACATTTTTCTATCTCCTATGGATTTTCCGAAATCTTACAGTCCCCACCCATCATCGACAATGAGATTTTGCCCATTAATAAACCGTGAGTGGTCAGAGAGCAGGAAGAGCAATGTTCCTGTTAAATCGTCAGGGTCCAACATGCCTTTGGACAAGCAATCATTTTTGTACCGGTGAAGAAATGAAGTCGGTTGTTTATCCAAAATACCTCCGGGGCTTATGCAATTAACCCGGATATTTTGACCTTTACAGTATTTCGCAAGATACCTTGTAATAGCAATAATCCCGGCTTTTATCGCGCTATATTCGATCGGAGAAACCATAGCCGTTCCTTGATAATGATCAAACTTTGGAGCTGCAACACCTTGAATGGAGGCAATATGAATCAGCGTACCCCAGCCCTGTTTGCGAAAAAAGGCGATCATGCGTTGGGAAAATAGAATTGCTCCTCCAAGTTGGTGAGACAAATCCTCCCCAAGACCTTCAGGCTTGAGATCCTCAAATTTCGCCCCCCATTGTGGCGAGCGCGGGTAGGCACTATGGACTGCCGAATCGATATGGCCAAATCGACTGATTCCTGCTTCGATAAACATATCTATTGCATCAGGCTTTGTGGAATCGACTGAAACAAATATTGCATTTTCCTTGCCAAGATCTTTTTCAACGGCATATCCTTTGTCTTCAGCCACGTCACCAAGAACTACACGACCACCCTGGTGAACAATAGTCCGCGCAAATGCCGAACCAAGAAGTCCAGCAGCACCGGTGATTGCAACTACATGATTATGAAGGTTCACAACTCTCCCATTTTTTTATTAAGGTTTCGGCCACAAAAAAATCCAATTCAGTATCAATATCAAGCGCTCGCTCATTTGGGACCAATACCCCTTTCACTCTACCTTCAAAAACACCACATGCACTCAGAATAAACTTGGGTCGCGTGACATAAGCAACCGTTGTCATGTCATATGACTTGGGAACGTCCTGCCGACGAGTATAGACACCATTCCCTTGATTCAATAGTTGAATATGATCACCTTCCCGTCGAACCATGTTAAACCAGGGACTACGTGTCGTCTCGGTCATGGTAACAACGATATCAGTTTCTTCATCCAATTGCTCCAAACAGGAGTCGATATCTCTGACATTACGGAATGGGGACGTTGCAGGAAGACTTACAAAGATGTGAAATGATTCGCCACGATCATTTAACCAATTTACCGCATGACGCCAAGCTTCCCATTCCGGAGAGTCATCTCGGGCCAATTCGTCTGGGCGAGGGATGATCTCAGCCCCATAAGAGAGGGCTGTTTTTGCAATATCATGACTGTCGGTCGATACGAAAACTTTTGAAATAGCAGGGACTTTTTTGGCGATATCAATTGAATGGGCTAACAACGGTTTACCTGCGAGAGGACGAATATTTTTTCCAGGGACCCCTTTTGATCCACCCCGGGCAAAAATAAATGCAAACGTCTTCATGATAAGGACACCTTGCAACCCGTTTTGTGTGCTTTTTGTACCGCTTCAATCAGATACAAGACAGCCGCACCATCAGTCAGGTTGACGATCGGGGAAACATCCATTTCTACACAGGTCAAGAAATGTTTGATCTGAGATCGATAAAGGTGATCGCGATCATTTTCAAAGGTTTCTATTTTGGGTGATTTACCCGGTGTTTGCCAGATCACTTTCTTGGAAAGGACATTCCAATGAAGTTCCCCTTCGGTGGTTTGAACAATACAACACCGAGTTGGAATGCGACGATTGAAGTCTAGATGTACGGATAGTGTCACGTCCCCGGAATAGACAAGCATCAAATCAACAGAGTCCTCAACATCAATACCAAGAGTGCCACTTTTCACCAGCCGGGCTTGGACTTCAATGGGTTTACCAAAAAACCAGTGCAAATAGTCAAGTTCGTGACTTAACTCATACAAAACACCACCGCCCAGTTCTGGTAAGGCAGATACAGTTTTTCGATAATCTTGCTGTGGTCTCCACTCCGGAAGGAATGAACCACATACGATATCCACATGGATTATCCTTCCAATTATAGGATTTTGAAGACAATTTTTAAAATACTGGGCGGCAGGATCATACCGGAGCACATAACCAACCAATCCTTTTATACGGTTTCGGGATGATGAATCGATCAGCCTTTGGATACCATCGGTAGAAAGCGAAAGTGGTTTTTCGACCAAAATATGCACTCCGGCTTCGATGAAAAGCATAGATTGTTGAAAATGTAAATTGGCAGGAGTTGCTATTATTGCAGCCTGCGCACCTTCCGCAATAGATTCTTCGATTGTAGAGACACATTTTGAAGCCAATGCCTCTTCCGGATATTCTCCACCATGACCAGAGCGTACCAGAGTGATCGAGAGATCCGGGCGCAAATCACGTAGCAATCGCAGGTGCCGCCTTCCAATGCTTCCGAGTCCAACAAGGGCCACACAATTTACATTCATTCAATTCCAAGCTTCATAGGATTTGTTCTATTAAGAATTTTCTGGGTAGGCAATTGTCAGGGATTTGCTCGGTTCCTCGCCATTTACTGTTTTGAAGAAGGAGGATTAGGGGATGGTTGTAAAAATTCCAGAGTTTCAGAGTGAATATAATCCTCGGGTTTGCCAACATCGAGCCAAATCTCATGCATTGGAAATACGATTGTACGATGTTTTCCTTCTTTCAATCTATCAAAAAGGGATGGCATGTCACATTTTTCATTTATAATAAAATATTTAAGTGATGTGGGATCAAGGACATAGATTCCAGCATTGACTTGTGTACGATAAATTGGTTTTTCCTCCAAACCTACCAGATCGATTCCATCAGTTTGGACAACCCCTAATGGGTGTTGCCATTCGTATTGACGCACTGCCATGGTTGCAATGGCTTTATTGGTGACATGATAGTCCAAAATATCTCCATACCGAATATTTGTAAGAACATCTCCATTGGTGACGAGGATTGGAATACTTGGGGGAGGCGTCAACAGACTCAGCGCACCAGCAGTACCAAGGGGCTGAGTCTCATGTAAGTATTTGATTTTTACACCAAATCTTCTTCCATCTTCAAAATATTTTTCAATTATGTGTCCGAGATGCCTGATAGAAATAATAAAATGACAAAAACCCTCATTTCTTGCCCGCTCAATGATATGTTCCAACATCGGCTTGCCGGCAACAGGCAACATAGGTTTGGGACAGTGTTCGGTATGTGGTCTTAACCGTAAGCCCTTACCCCCTGCCATGATAACTATTGGATTTTCACGACAACGGTTCTCTGTCGATTCTTCCCATAATTGAATACCAATTATGTGAAATTCAGAATCAACGACTGGAATCTGGTGCAACCGATTAAGATTCATTAACTGAAATACTGACTCACGAGAAATATTGGCATGGACCACAAATGGTTCCCGATTGAAAACCTTTTCCACCGAATGTTCCAGTGTAAAACCTTTCAGCAAGGCTCTTCTGATGTCTCCGTCTGTAACGGTTCCCAATAAGCGACGAGAACCATCTATAACCAGAGCGATTTGCATCGCTCCACGATTGATTACTTCGATGGCTTCCCGGACGGTTGTCGAAGGTGGGATAAGAATTTGTGAGACATCATTCATTTTTCTTTCAGGACCTCAGATAAATGGATCTAATGGTCGCTCAGTAATATTAATTAAACCATGGTCAAATTGATCGGCAATGCGATTGAATGCTATAGACCGACAATTACGACATTGTCCAGTAATAAATTGATGATCCAAAGCTTCAATTATTTTAAGATGACGTTGAGAATTCCATATTTCCGAAAATTTGGAGTCATTCAGGTTCCCAATCATGAAGTCCGGGTTCCCGATGTGAGGTTGACAAAGCCATATTCCACCACAATAATTCACAAATACATTACCCCGAATATGAATTGCCGAACACCCTGCTTCAGGATTTTTCATTCCTAATCTGTAGTCCGACTGAGAATAATGGTTTATTTTTTTGTCAAGAAGATTGATAGCATTTGTGAATTTTGGATCGAGGAGCGAGAAATTTTCTGAAATCAGACGAAAAATTTCCTTCTGCTCGGAAACCCCTAGCCCTATGCCTCTCATTTCATAATCAATCGCTGGAATAAAAATAATATAATCGTATCCTGCTATTTTTGCCTGCTTGTAAATTGATATAATATTTCTGAAATTGATATTGTTAAGAACACAACGAGCCCCGACGATTGTCTGAGAATCCGATTTGATAAACTCCGGAAGAGACCATTGACGGTCAAAAAAACGACTATCCGTTATTTTTCTATACTCGTCATGATCGGTAGAATACACTGAAACAGCTATATAATTCATGCGTTGTAGAATATCGAGATGTTTTTCCGATAAAGCAACACCATTTGTTATCAGGGAGACCTCAATTCCCTTGTCGACCAACTGGCGAGCATAGTCATCCCATTTTTTAATCAGGGTTGGTTCTCCTCCTCCCGAAAGATAGACAGCTGAAGCTTTCATGGAGATCAGGTTGTTGATCACATCCTGAATTTGGTCTTGAGTCAGGCTTCCTCTCGATTGGCGCCGGCTTCCATAGGAACAGTGCATGCAATCGTAATTGCAATCAGATGTCCAGTGAAGTTCTATGGCAACAGGAGGGAGATTCTTCTCATTAAGATCTTTTCTGGAAAGATAAATCGGGAGATACTTTTCACTGGAAAGTAGTTGCTTAATGTCGATGAACATAATTATTTGCCTACCATTTTGATATTAATAATAGAATGTTTTTAATTGTAATCAATCCTTGTAAGAAGGGCAAAAAATTACGATATATTTCCCTACAATTGTGATTACTTACCATCATATCCCTACATTTCATTCAATTGATCATTATTATATCATATTAAGTTCTTAAGCCGATTACTATATCCAAGGTCACCGAATTTGTTTTGCAGGGATACCGGCAATTTTCGCACCGTCCGGGACATCACGGATCACCACAGCACCGGCAGCAACCAGGCAGTCTCGTCCGATAGCTATTCCCTGAAGAACGGTCGCTCCTGTCCCGATATGAGTATTGTTTCCGACTTGAATGCCACCGGAAAGTGTAACGCCTGGAGCTATATGAGTATTTTCTCCAATGTGACAATCGTGATCCACTGTGGAGTTGGTATTAATAATAGTGTTACGCCCGATGGTGCAGCCAGTCTGAATTACAACGCCCGCCATAATCTGTGCGCCTTCGTCAATTGCAATACCGGATGCTATGATTGCAGATGGGTGTATTACATTTACAAAGGAATATCCCAAGTCTTTAAAACGTTCAAACAATAATCTTCGCCATGGATTAACACATATGGAGCCGATTCCATTAACCAAACGAACCGATCCCGGTGGATATTTCATCACTTCATCATCCATACCCTTAATAGGAATTCCCAATATCAACTGATCCTTTTTTGAAGGATCAGAATCGGTAACGAGAAGTATTTCTACAGAATTCAGAATTAAAGCGTCAATCAATACCTTGGCATGTCCACCGGCACCTAGAATAATTACAGGGTAATTCAAAACTTTATCCGTTCATCGGGTAGATAGTCCCTGTCTGAAACTTTGTCGAGCCAGTCCCAATAATGGATGGGGCTGATTCCGTCTCCGGGTCGTTTGACCGTAAGATTATTTGGGGTAAAGGGTTCACCTTTGTGAATGGGTTGGGAGGCTACTAGACTTTTTCGGGCAACCAGCCTGTTTTTCATCTCCGAGGGAGAGGGGTGTTTAAGTGAAGCTCCCATCGACAATTCCACTTCTCGGATAGATTTCACCATCCGTTTCAAATCATCAGGTTCAATGCTGGCCTTGTGATCTGGTCCTGGAAGATCGCGATCCAACGTGAAATGTTTTTCGATGATTGTTGCCCCCAAGGCTACTGCAGCGACGGGAACCGAAATTCCTTCGGTATGATCGGAATATCCGACCGGAATACGAAAGGTTTGATTAAGTATTTCTATGGCGCGTAAGTTGACTTCCGAAAATGGAGCAGGATATTCGGTGGTGCAATGCAACAATGTGAGCTTCTCTTTAAGAAAATTCTGACCTTTTTCAGATCCATATGCTTCAAGGAATGAGTTTAGACAAGGGGGAATATCAGACCTTATGTAACCAAATGCAAGAATCCCAAGGGCAGTTTCGATATCCCCAAGGGTGCTCATTCCTGTTGAGAGAATGATGGGCTTTCCGCTTCGAGCGGCCTTGAGAAGCAAAGGGCCGTTCGTGATCTCTCCTGAAGGAAGTTTAATCTTATGAAGGTCAAGTATGTTGACAAGAAAATCCAAACTCTTGATATCAAAGGGCGTAGATAAAAATTCTATACCAAGTCCTTTACAGTGCATGAGTAATGCAATATGGGACTCTTCATTCAATTCCAACTTCTTAATCATATTGTATTGAGGTTCTGTGGATGAAGTGGTTTTTTTCTGGTATTCGGCTTTTGGAGCAAATCGACTTACGAGATTATCGGCTTTGAATGTCTGAAATTTGACAGCATCCGCTCCTGCTTCAGCCGCAACTTCAGCTAACTCTAGTGCTGTTTTCAGAGAACCGTTATGGTTGACTCCGGCTTCGGCAATAATATAAACACTTTTATTCATGAAAAATCGCCAAATCGAAGAATTTCTTTTTTAGCAAAGAGGACGGATTTTCGATTTTCTTCAAATAATTTTTTATTCGTAATGAACTCTTTCCATCACCATAAGGATTGATTATGTTAGAACAATTCATATTCATGGCGTCTGAAATAGCGTTTGCTATAGATTTGGAGTCAGGGTCGCAACAAATTACTGACTTGGCCATTAGTCTCCCCTTTTGGCGATCGCCGATGTTGACAGTAGGTTTTTGAAAGGATGGGGCCTCATAAAGTCCACTGGAAGAATTCCCCACGACCACATCAACCTGGGCCATAACATTTAAATAAAGAATCTGACCTAATGAAATATAGGCTTTTGCATTAGAATGAGTGGCTATAAAATATTCTATTCGGTTGGATAAATGGTATCTTCCCACATCTGAATTTGGCATGGTGATGATAATGCCTATATTTGGTCCAAAACTTGCCAAGGCTTCGAGCAATGCCTCGATCTGTACTTCAGACGATTCTTCATCCAAGGTGACCGGATGAAAGGTTACCAAAACATTTTTTGCCCTAAAATGAAAATCCAATTCCTTTTCCAGAATCCCTAGCTCTATTTTTTTCATATTCTTTATGTAATCGATTCCAGGACTCCCTACATTGAAAATATGAGCCGGGTTTTCTCCTAATTGGCGGACTCTTTGTGCGGAAATCTCGTTGGTGACGAAGTGAAAATGAGCCATTTTAGTTATGCTGTGACGAATTGCCTCATCAAAAGCCCCTTCTGTGACATCACCCCCCGCGATATGTGCTATCGGAATCTTCGCCACCAAGGCGGCTTGAGCGGCACTCAAAATCTCGAAGCGGTCCCCAAGCAATACCATAATGTCTGGATGCAGGCAGGAGAGAACATCTGCGAACCCGATCAACCCCAACCCCAAGGACTTTGTGATTCCGATTGGTGTATTACTGGACACCAGCATTTCAACTTTGGCATCAATTGTGAACCCATCAGCCTCTATTACCTTATATGTCAAACCAAATTCTGGTGACAGATGCATCCCCGTCGCGACAACTTGAAGTAGCAGGTCAGGATCATCCTGGATTTCTTTCATCAACCAGTAGAGCAACCCGTATTCGGATCGACTTCCCGTAACCACACAAATCTTTCGCTTATTCATGGAGTCCACCCAAAACAGCACTGCTTGGAATATTGATCAGGCGCCGCTCCAAATCCTTAGCAACTGATAGATCGTCCATCATGGGACAACCTTTATATAAATTCAATTCATGGATTAGCGACCACGCTGGACGTGTCATGATTCCATGCCTATGGGTTGCTTCGAGAATTTCATCGCGCTTAATTTCAAATTTCCTGTCCAGCAAAAGTACGTTCAGCCAGTAGTTGCTTTTGGCAAACTCGGGCTCGGAAAAGAAACGGATTCCCTTGATGTTATAAAAAGCCTTGCAATACTTTTCGGCAAGTTTACGTTTATTCTCAATGAATCGGGGCAACTGTTCCAATTGAGCACATCCCAAGGCTGCATTGATATTGGGCATTCGATAGTTGAATCCAATCATATCGTGGGAAAGTGACCACTTGTGCTGCACTCTTGCCGTTGTTGTAAGATGCTTTGCAAGTTTTGCAAGTTGGAGGTTGTTAGTAAGGATTGCCCCCCCACCGCCCGTTGTGACAATCTTGTTGCCGTTGAAGCTGAGTGCTGAAACTTTTCCAAGGTTCCCGGTGTGCCTGCCTTTGTAGTAGGAGCCTAAAGACTCGGCGGCATCTTCGACAAGCTCGAGCCCGTACTGATTGCAAAGTTCTAATAGGGGATCAAGGTCGACTGGATGGCCAAATGTGTGCATTGGCACGACAGCCTTGATGCGTCGACCCGTTGTCTTGTTAAAACAGCCTTCGGCCCTGATTTCAGAGATTTCTCCAAGATACTGCCCAAGCTTTTCAGGATCAAGTCCAAGAGTAGTTTCGGTGCTGTCTACGAAATGAGGAATTGCCCCGCAATAAGAAACCGCATTTGCCGTGGCAACGAAAGTCAAGGTCGGAACAAGAACCTCGTCATTTTGTTCTACACCAACTAGCTTGAGACACACATGCAGCGCCGACGTGCCATTAACAACCGCTATGGCATATTTTGCTCTAGTAAACTCGACAAGTTTTTCCTCAAAACTGTCTACGAATTTACCAACTGAAGAAACCCATCTAGTGTCTATGCACTCTTTTACATATTTCCATTCGTTTCCCGAAAATTCGGGTTCGTGCAATACAATGTGATTACTGTTCGTGGGCAGAACAGATTTCATTGTATCAACAATATGCTGTATGAATGTGCTAGTTTTGTTTATCATTTAAATGATCTAGACATATTTAACTTCACTTTGATAGTTTCTGAGATTTGTGAAGAGCTACGTTTATGGAATAAATATCCTATATTTAATGACCATCTTTAAATTCATCGAATCCATTTTGTAAAAGTTCCATCAATTTCTTGACACAGTTATTGATCTCCAAAGAAGATGTATCGAGAGACAGGGCTGGATCATCAGGGGGCTCATAGGGGGCAGTAATCCCCGTGAAACCTGAGATTTCTCCGGCACGAGCTTTACGGTATAGCCCCTTCGGATCGCGACTTTCGCAAACTTGGATTGGGGTGTTTACATGTACCTCCAGAAATGCGTCAGATCCGATTATTTCCCGAGCCATTGACCGGTCCTCCCGGTAAGGGGAAATGAATGCGGAAATCACAATCAGGCCTGCATTGTTCATGAGCCGACACACCTCGGAAATTCTTCGAATATTTTCGGTCCGGTCCTTTGGAGAGAATCCCAGGTCCCTGTTCAAACGGTGGCGGATATTGTCGCCATCTAACATATAGCATCCGTGTCCTAAATCCATCAATCGTCGTTCCAAAGCAAAACCTATCGTCGATTTTCCGGATCCACTGAGTCCGGTAAGCCAGATTGTGACTGGTTTTTGCTTAAAGAGCCTGACACGATCATCTGGCGTTACTTGGCCGGAATGCCAAACGATCGTATTTTGCTCAGGAATTGTTCTTTCTTCCAGGATTTCCGAGTCGAAGTCCATGCGGTCGATGATTGTCGCCGCCCCCAAAGTATCATTGGTTTGGGGAGAAACTACGATAAACGCGCCTAGTTGGCGGTTTCGGCTATATACATCGGCAAAGAGAGGAGTGAATAGAGAGAAACGGACACGGCCTATGTCGTTGATTTTTAAGGCATCGGCCTTTTCTCTCCGGAGCGAATTTGGGTCGGTTCGATAATGGATTTGTTCGCAACGCGCTTTGATCCACCGTGTTGTATGCTTGATTAAGTAGACTTTCCCCGGCTCTAATAGTTCCTCTCCCATCCAGACTAGCATGACTTCGACATCCCGGTACTCCCGGGGAACGTTTCCTGGGTGGACAAGAATGTCTCCACGCGCCAGGTCGATATCGTCTTTTAGACAAAGAGTGACAGACTGCCCGGCTCCTGCAAATCCGGAATTCATCCCCGCGTTTTCGATTGCCACGACGTGTGAGCGGTACCCCGATGGAAGGGCAAGAACTTCATCTCCGACCCGAACGATCCCTGAGGGGATACGGCCGCTATACCCTCTGAAGTCATTTTCTGTGCGAATGACGCGTTGCACCGGAAATCGGAAGTCCACGAGATTCCTGTCACCTGCGACATAAACTTCTTCGAGAAATGCCAGAAGTGGGGGGCCCTCATACCAGGACATATTGACGCTCCGGGTCACAATATTGTCCCCCTTCACTGCTGAAATAGGTAGAAATGTAAGGTTACTAAGTCCGAGCCTAAGGGCGAATTCTTCGTAGATTGCAACAATTTCTCGAAATTTTGACTCGTCGTATCCAACTAGGTCCATCTTGTTGATCGTCACAATCATTCGGGGAATTCCGAGAAGAGAGCAAATGAAAGCATGGCGCTTCGATTGCGTCAATACCCCATGCCGGGCATCTATGAGAAGGATGGCGAGATCTGAATTTGACGCTGCCGTCGCCATATTACGCGTGTACTGCTCGTGCCCTGGAGCATCCGCGATAATAAATCGACGACGATTGGTTACGAAATAACGATATGCCACATCGATAGTGATGCCTTGCTCCTGTTCAGCACCCAAGCCGTCTGTCACCAAGGAAAAGTCGAGTTCGCCATCCCCTTTCCTTTGGCGGAGATTTTTGATTTGGTCTTCGTAAAGGGCATTAGCGTCATATAATAGGCGTCCGATAAGAGTGGATTTTCCATCATCGACGCTTCCCGCAGTCATGAATCTTAATAAGTCAGGTTCCCGGTTCGCCCCCTTCATCAGAAATATCCCTCTCGTTTCTTTTTTTCCATGGAACTGTCCTGATCATGGTCAATCACTCGAGTTGATCTTTCCGAAAGGCGGCTCCCTCGAAGTTCTTCGATTATTTCCTGGACAGAGCTTGCAGAAGATTCGACTGCACTTGTGCAAGGATAACAGCCAAGGGTGCGAAAGCGGCATTGGATTACCTGCACTGTTTCGTTTGGTAGGAGTGATGTCGTCGCTCCTACGGGAATGAGTTGCCCGTTTCGGTTTACCACCTGACGCTCTGCCGAAAAATAAAGGGGGACAATTGGTATATGTTCCCTTTCGATATACCTCCATACGTCGAGTTCCGTCCAATTTGAAAGCGGAAATACTCGAATGCTTTCATTATCATGAATACGCCCGTTAAAAAGATTCCACATTTCCGGACGTTGCCTCCTGGGATTCCACTGCCCATGCAAGTCGCGGAAGGAAAAAATCCTTTCCTTCGCCCGGGAACGTTCTTCGTCTCTTCTGGCTCCACCGATCACGGCATCATATTTCCCTTCATTGAGGGCGGTAAGAAGAGCCTGGGTTTTCAGAAATCCACAGCAGCGAACTGTTCCCAATTCCCATGGATTGGCTCCGGATGAAATCGCTTCTTGATTTTTGAATATTTTTAGAGTAAGCCCTAATTCTTTTGCAGTCCTGTCCCGGAATTCATACATTTCCGGAAATTTGTAAGAAGTATCGATATGAAGAAGCGGAAAAGGAATGGGGGCGGGATGGAACGCCTTTCGGAGGAGATGCAGAACGACAGAGGAGTCTTTTCCGACGGAATACATCATTACAGGGCGCTCGAATTCGGCAACGACTTCCCTCAAAATGAAGATGGATTCTGCTTCAAGTTCGTCCAAAACTGACAGAGATAGATTTTCGATCAATTTTTTTCCTCAATAATTCGTTGAAAAATTAGGCTCTTGATGAGATATGTGGGTAAAAACCCCCCGACGAGGGTAAGGTTACTCCCTATTGTGCTTTGTCAACGAAAATGGCTCTTTTCTGGTTTGCACCGGTCAGGCGGACCGGGACTCCTGACGAAGCCGGGCCTGTCTCTGCCGGCGGTCCTTCCTGGCTTTTTCCAGAGCGTTTTTTCGT